>Ga0075481_10000607_pt1 | contig 13472 bp, 15 predicted proteins | sample DEB08_DNA_11_FD_76337 | JGI IMG/M metagenome (GOLD analysis project Ga0075481, IMG submission 76337) | Aqueous microbial communities from the Delaware River and Bay under freshwater to marine salinity gradient to study organic matter... | ecosystem: Environmental > Aquatic > Marine > Coastal ... | reverse complement strand
CGCTTCGAACCACCCGAGCGTTGTTGGTTGCCGCCACGGCGATCCTCCCGCGGGCGCGGACCGCCGGTGCGCTTTCCGGTTTCTCCAACATCTTCGACCTTCTCAGCAGACAATCCAGCTCGAGTGCGCTGGCCTTTCGGCAGTCGACCAGTGGTTCCCTCAGGTATGCCGAGTCCGGTGAACACATGGGGGCTGGTGGAGTAGGTCTCCAGAGGATCTTTGAAGGGCAGCTTCAATGCCCGATCAATCATCTGCCAGCGCGCGATGTCCTCCCAGTCGACTAACGTGACCGCGACTCCCGACGCTCCGGCTCGACCGGTGCGACCGATTCTGTGCAGGTAGGTCTTCTCGTCATCTGGGCACTCGTAGTTGATGACATGCGTGACGCCATCGACATCGATGCCGCGGGCGGCAACATCGGTGGCGACGAGAACGTCGACTTTGCCGGAGCGAAATGCACGCAACGCTTGTTCACGCGCTCCCTGCCCGAGATCACCATGAACCGATCCCACGGCGAAGCCCCGCTCGGTGAGATCGTCGGTGATCTTCTGCGCCTTCCGCTTCGTGCGCGTGAAGATCATCGTCAGGCCGCGGTCTTTCGCCTGCAGAACGCGTGCCAGCAACTCCACCTTGTCCATCGGGTGAGCACGCCAGACGTGCTGTTCGATCGCATCGACGGTTGCGCTGTCATCCCCGGGATCGATCGCCCGCATGTGGGTCGGCTGGTTCATGTAGCGACGCGCGAGGGCGATGATCTGGCCCGGCATGGTGGCGGAGAACAACATTGTCTGTCGGTTGGAGGGAATGAGTGCCACGATCTTCTCGACATCGGGGAGGAACCCCATGTCGAGCATTTCGTCTGCCTCGTCGAGCACGAGCTCGCGCACGTGTGACAGATCGAGATCGCCTCGTCCGGCCAAATCAATAATGCGTCCGGGCGTTCCGACGATGACGTCGATTCCTGCGCGAAGAGCATCTATTTGCGGCTCGTAGGCCCTGCCTCCATAAATCGAGAGGACTCGAATGCCTAGCCCAGCACCGGCTTGCTCGATATCTGTCGCGACTTGGAGAGCTAACTCACGTGTGGGGCAGACGATCAGACCCTGGGGCTTGTTCCGTGCCGCCTCGGGAAGTTGGGTGTAGTCCTCGCTGGCGGGCGCCGCGATGCGTTGGATCAGCGGGATACCGAACCCCAGCGTCTTGCCGGTTCCGGTCTTCGCTTGGCCGATGACGTCACGGCCTTCGAGTGCCAGACCCAGGCACATTTCCTGGATGGGGAAAGCAGTCGTGATGCCGTGGCTGGAAAGGGCCTCCACGATTGGTGTGCTGACACCGAGTTCGGCGAAAGTCTTGGGTTCGACTGGACTCGGGTCGGCGGCTACCGGGTCGGCAGTGTCCGGAGTCGCAGCGCCATCCGGCGCGGCTTGGTCAATGAGTTGGTCGTTCGTGGTGCTCAGCAGAACTCCTGGGTTCGGGAAGCACCGTGAGTGCGTCCGAGGTGGGCCGGTGAAGCGACACCGACGGCGAGATTCGATGTCCCGCGATTACTCCATGGTACCGGCCGGACGAGATCCCTGCCGTCACTAGGGCTGGGTGGCTACCCTTGGGTCATCATGATCGACGGTTCCACACCTTTCGACTCGACGGATGCGGCCCTGTCCGATCCGTCGTATCGGGCCGCCCTCGTCGATCTTTTCGGCGTGCTTGCGTATGGCGAGCTCGTGGCGTTCGAGCGCTTGGCGGCGGACGCGGCGATGGCCCCCCGGGTGGAGGACAAGGCCGCTCTGGCAGGCATGGCGACGTCCGAGTACCGCCACTTCCTATCGCTGAAGGATCGCCTCTCCGACCTTGGCGTCGATCCCAATGAAGCGATGGAGCCGTTTCGGCAACCGATTGATGAGTTCCATGCGCACACCAAGCCGGCGGATTGGTTGGAAGGGTTGGTGAAGGCCTACGTGGGCGACGGCATCGGTACCGACTTCTATCGCGAAATCTCGGCGTTTGTTGATCCGGCGAGTCGTGAGTTGGTGCTCAATGTGTGTGAGGACCTCGGACAATCCGCGTTCGCCGTAGATCGTGTGCGCTCGGCCATTGCCGCCGATCCGCGGGTGGCCGGTCGACTCGCTCTGTGGGGACGACGTCTCGTCGGTGAAGCTCTCTCTCAAGCACAGAGAGTGGCGGCCGACCGCGATGCGCTATCCGCCCTGCTTGTCGGCGGAGCCGATCGTCCGGGCGTAGACCTGGCAGAGATCGGCCGGATGCTGGCCAGACTTACCGACAACCACACGCGCCGGATGCAAGAGTTGGGCTTGGCCGCCTAGGACGCCGTCGGGTCACTCCCGCAATCAAGCGAGGAGTTTAGGAGGCGCTCCCGAAGCCGACTTTGCGGCTTGCGGCCGGACCTATCTCGACGTACGCGATCTTCGCGGACGGAACCAGAACCTGGCGTCCTCGGGAATCAGTGAGCGAGAGAAGCGTGCCTTTGTCGATCGCCGACGACACGGCTTTGGTGATCGCCTCCGCAGTCTCGTCGCTCTCAACCGTTATCTCTCGGGGTGTATCGACGACTCCGACCTTGATCTCCACCGCTGTCATCCCTTTCCTCGACTCTTCGTGTTGCGCTGACGTTGTGTGCTCGCCGGGCGATCACGAGACTACGCGACCATGGGCGATAGCGCCTATTCCGAGGGCTCACCCGGAGGATGGGTGAGAGGAAAGCTCCGGATGCCGCGCCAGGCCAGTGATGCAACGAGGTCGGCGGACTCCTCCAGAGTGGTCTCCGATTGATCGGACGTCAGCCAGCGGCTGGCTGCGACTTGGGCCAGACCCTGAAGGCCCGATCCCAGAAGCATGGCCTGCTCGTGACGCAGACCGGTGTCGGCGGAGATGACATCCGCGATCTTGCTGGCAATGGCTTCGTGCGCACGATCGACGCGCTCTCGCACGGCTGATTCGTTCATCACGTCACTTTCGAAGACCAGCCGAAAAGCACTGTTCCGGTCCGCTACGAAAGCGAAGTACGCGCGCATGGTGGCGCTGACTCTCTCCTTGTTATCGGTCGTGCTGGCCAGTGCGGCGTCCGCCGAGTGAAGAAGTTCTTCGATCCCTCGATCAAGCAGAGCGAGATATAGCTCGAGTTTGCTGGGGAAGTGCTGGTAGAGCACCGGCTTCGTTACCCCGGCGGCATCGGCAATCTCATCCATACCGGCGGCGTGATAGCCGCGTTCCATGAATACCTTGCGCGCCTGCGTCATGACCTGCTCGCGCCGCTGCTCGCGCGGCATCCGGGTCCCCTTTGTGCCAGAAGCGTCCGTGGGCACGGAAGTGTCCGAAGCAGGATCGGTCATCCGTTCAGGTTAGCCCCCGAGCGTCGTACTCTTGCTCTGTGAGTCCGGATGCGCCCGAGATCGTCCTCGAGATGCTGGGCGTCACCGTCATGTACGGCACAGCCCGGGGGATCGAAGACGTCTCGCTCTCGGTGCCGGCAGGACAAGTCACGGGGCTTCTCGGCCCGAACGGGTCAGGCAAGACGACGTTGCTGCGGGCGGTGCTCGACCTTGTTCACCCGCAACAGGGCTCAATCGACATCGTCACCACGAGCTCGAAAGACCGGCGTGCCCGAGCCAACGTCGCGTACCTGCCGGGCGACTTGTCCCTTCCGGGCCGGCTGACCGGCAAGGCCCTCCTGCGACGATTCAGCGCAGCCGGTGGTGGGTTGGATCCGACCCGGGTGGAATCACTCACCGAGCGCCTTGGAGTCGACCTGACCAGGCCCGTGGGTACGTTGTCCAAGGGCAACAGGCAGAAGGTCGGCTTGGTACTCGCCTTCGCCAAGAACGCCCGAGTCCTCCTGCTCGACGAGCCGACATCCGGACTCGACCCGTTGCTGCAGAGAGAATTCGCCGTCCTGGTCGACGAAGTGACCACGGAGGGAACAGCCGTTGTCCTCTCCAGCCACGTGATGTCCGAACTCGAAGATCTCGCTGACCGTGTTGCCGTCCTTCGGGAAGGTCGACTGGTCGCGGTAGAGACGATCGATCAGTTGCGTGCACGGGCTCGACAGCGCATTCGCATCCGGACAGTGGACGCGAATGCAACCGACGCTTGCCGCGACAGTCTCGCTCGGCTGCCGGGTGTCGAGGCGCATGCGGCAGACGCGGTGATCGATGCGACTTTCACCGGAGGGGTCGATCGAATCATTAAGTCGCTGGCGGAACACTCCGTGCAGTCGATCGAATCCGTCGGCGGCGAACTCGATGAAGTCCTCCTGGACTTCTATTCGGATGAACGCTACGCACCGAAGGTTGGTGAGTAGGCCGATGTCGCTGCTTGTTTCCGATCTGCGTCTTCGATGGCGATCATTGCTGTGGTGGACAGTAGGAGTCGTGCTGCTCTCAGCCCTTGTCGCTTCCTTCTACAAATCCATCGCTGGAGAGACCGCGTACGAGGAGGTTTTCAGTAGCCTGCCGGAGTCGCTGCAAGGTCTCATCGGTGGCGCCGATCTTGGCACCCCGGTGGGTTATCTGTCGACGGAGATGTACTCCTTCTTCATGCCGGCGGTTCTCCTCGTCTTTGCCATCGGACGATCGACTTCGACATTGGCGGGCGAAGAAGAGGACCACACGCTCGACCTGCTGCTGGCCCAGCCGATCAGCCGGACAGCGCTGTACGTGCAGAAAGTTGTTGGTGTCGCCTTGGGTATTGCTGTTCTGGCGATCGCCGTTGCGGTGCCCGTCATCGCGCTGGCCGACTGGTCGGAGTTGAAGGTTCCCGCGGCGAATCTGTGGGCCGCGACGGCCCAGTTGTTCGCCTTCGTTCTCTTCTTGGGAATGCTCGCGATGACGGTGTCGGCGATTATCGGTCGCCGTGCCCCCGGCGTGGGAGTAGCGGCTGGACTGGCGTTCGTGACCTACCTCCTCGATGGATTTGGAAAATCGATCGAGTGGCTGGAGCCCTGGCGGGTTCTCACCCCCTGGTACTGGTACGACGTTGGCGGAGCGCTAGCGGAGTCGATGCCGTGGACGTCCTTCGCTGTTCTGCTGGGCGCGACCCTCATCGTCGGCGCCCTTGGCCTGTGGGGATTCAACCGTCGTAATCTTTGATCGTGACAACGGTGCTGAGGCCGGAGCGGCCTTTCGATCGACACGAGGCGCTGCTGGCTCAGCGGACCTTGTTCTATCGGCACGCCCCGTCGCGGCAGACGGATGCTCCTGCAGCGCTTTTTCTCCATGGGCTGGGCGGCTCTGCTTTGAATTGGACGGACTTCATGGGTCGCATGAGCAGCCGCTTGGATTGCTACGCGTTGGACCTGCACGGATTCGGCTCGTCACCGCCTCCTCGTGACGGCGACATGACGCCCCGTGGGCATGCGCGAGCCGCGGCTGACTTCATCCTGGAGCGCGATCTGGGCCCTGTGCACGTGTTCGGAAATTCGATGGGTGGTGCTGTCGCTGTGCAGTTGGCCGCGCGTCGACCCGACCTCGTGCGATCGGTGACGTTGATTTCCCCTGCGTTGCCGAGTCTGACCTACGCCACCAAGGGCAACGTCCACCTTCCGGTGATCTCGGTTCCCGGGGTCGGGGAGCGGTTGGTTCCCAAGTTCGTGGAGACGACCAGTCCGGAAGAGCGCCTGCAGGCGACGATCGATGGCACGTTCGCCGACCCCTCCCGAATGCCGGCGGATCGATTGAGTGAAGCCATGGGTGAGGTGCAGGCCCGCGATGCCCGGCCGTACGCGAATGACGCGTTCTTGAGTTCCTTGCGAGGCTTGATGCGGACCTACTTCGACCCTGGCCCCCAGCGGCCATGGAAGCTCGCCGAGAGAGTGGTGGCGCCGACCCTGCTCATCTATGGGCGCCAAGATCCGCTGGTCGACTCTCGAACGGCGCATCGAGCAACGAAGCATTTCCCGAACGCCCACGTGGTGGTTCTCCCGGATAGCGGGCATGTGGCCCAGCAGGAGCACCCGGAGTTCGTCGAAGCGGCCTGGGATCGCTTCATCGCGCCGACTCTCGACTCGTAGTAGTCGCGAGCCCTGCTCTCTCCGGTTTTCCACAGGGCGATTTCGCGTATTCCACGAGCCCGACGTGGCGACGTAGCGTCGATGACGACTGCGAAAGGGGTCGTCGATGCAGCAGCACGCTCATTGGTGCGCGCAGGTCGAGGAACGAGTTCGTGCCGAAGTACGGGCTCTTCGCCTCGACCCGATGCACGATGGAACCCAGGTGTTGTCGATCATCGAAAGAATCGGCGCTGACGTCGTTATCGGCAGTTGCGGCACGCACGAAGAACAGTCGTCCGTTGCATCTGATGTCGCTGCCGTGGTCACGGCCGTTCACCATTCCATCTGCGGATTCGGCCCCTTACAGCCGTTCTTCGACGATGACACCGTCGAAGAGATATGGATCAATGAGCCGGGTCGCGTGTTCGTCGCTCGCTCAGGCGTGAGTGAATTGACGCCCATCGTCATGACCTCGGCCCAGGTTCGCGATCTCGTGGAACGCATGCTGCGATGGTCCGGACGGAGACTTGACCTTTCCCAGCCTTTCGTCGACGCGACCTTGCCCGATGGAAGCCGGTTGCACGTGGTGATTCCGGACGTGACCCGCGATCACTGGGCCGTCAATATTCGCCGGTTCGTGATCCGCCCGAGCACGATTCACGATCTGGTGCATGCGGGAACGTTGACGGCGCACGCAGCGACCTTCTTGGAGGCCTCGGTGGTGTCGGGGTCGAACATCGTTGTTGCGGGTGGCACGCAAGCGGGAAAGACCACTTTGTTGAACGGTCTTCTGGGGTCTGTCCCTGTGCGTGAACGGATCATTACCTGCGAAGAAGTCTTCGAAATACGCTGCAATCACCCGGACTGGATCGCGATGCAGACCCGCGATGCGAGCTTGGAAGGCACGGGAGAGATTCCTTTGCGGCGCTTGATCCGGGAGGCGTTACGGATGCGCCCCACGCGCTTGATCGTGGGAGAGGTGCGGCAAGCGGAGTCGCTTGATCTGCTGGTCGCGATGAATTCCGGCATGCCATCGATGAGCACTCTCCACGCGAATAGCGCCCGAGAAGCGGTGACGAAGTTGTGCACGCTGCCACTGCTCGCGGGACAGAACATCCCGGGTGACTTCGTGGTCCCCACCGTCGCATCGAGTGTGGATTTGGTCGTGCATATCGCAACGGACGTTCGTGGCCGACGGTATGTGACCGAAATATCTGCGCTGACGGGTCGAGTCGAGTCGGGAACGATCGAATTGGCGAGCATCTTCGCGGACCGCGGCGAGGGATTGCTGCGAGAGCGAGGATTCCCCGCGCGCGTTGATCACTACCGTCGCCATGGTTTCGACGTTATGTCGCTACTCGCCACGGACCCGCGGGTAACTGATTCGCGTGAATCTGACCCTCGTGCATCTGATCCCTCTACGTCTAATGCCTCGCGTGCACGCACGCAGCGGGTGGCGGCTGCCTGATGGGCGCGATCGTTGGTCTGGGTGTGGGAGTTGGGCTCCTGTTGATCTTCCTCGCCTACACGGGCGGCGGCCCCGAGCGCCGCCGCTCGAGTCGTCGGGTTGGTCGACTCGATGCGCTCATCCACGCGGCAGGCATCGCTCGCCTATCTCGAACCGGTCTCGTGGGGGCCAGCGTCGGGTCGGCGATGGTGGTGTTCACGGTCACCGTGATCGTGACGGCGGTGCCGGTAGTTGCCCTTCTCGCGGGCCTTGCGGCAGCGAGTGTGCCGGTGCTTCTCCTGCGGCGGCACGTGAACCAGCAGATCAAAGCCCGTCAGGAGTCGTGGCCAGATGCGGTCGATCAGCTCACCTCGGCTATTCGTGCCGGCCTTTCCTTACCGGAAGCAGTGGCCGATTTGGCCCGACGAGGCCCCGAACCGTTGCGGATGTCCTTTGCTGAGTTCGATGCCGAATACCGGGTCCGGGGTTCCTTCCCGGATGCACTCGACGCGCTTCAAGAAGCATTGGCGGACCCGGTCGCCGACCGCGTATGTGCGTCGTTGCGTATCGCGCGTGACGTTGGCGGCAGCGATCTCGGCAATGTCTTGCGGACACTCAGTGGTCTGCTCCGGGAGGACTTGCGAACGCGTGGAGATATAGCCGCTCGTCAATCGTGGACTGTCAACGCTGCTCGTGTATCCGTTGCGGCTCCGTGGCTGACGCTTGCGTTGTTGTGTGCCCGACCGGAAGCCGTAGCCGCTTTCACGTCATGGTCAGGGACACTTCTCTTGGTGGCGTGTGCCGTGGTCTCGGTCATCGCTTACCGCTTGATGAAGCGACTGGGCAGGCTTCGACTGCCGGAGCGAGTGCTGGCATGAGCAGCGCACTCATGGGATCACTAGTCGGGCTTGTGGCGATGTCCGGTCTCTTGACCATCACTAGCCGCGTTCGCGCCACCGCGCCCCCCTCGATACCTGTTCGCGTCGGTCTCCACCGAGGAACTCGGACCCTGGATCACCAAAAGTCTGGTCCGTTAAGCGCGTATGTCGCACTTCTCCGGCCGCGAATGTTGCGAACCTCAGACTCGGTGTCACGCCGCCTTGCGACTGCTGGGCGAAGCGGAGGAATCGCGCAGCTTCGCTGGGATCAGCTCGCGTGGGGAGGGTGCGGACTCGGGGTCGGCATTGTCGTCGCCTGGTGGAGCATCCTGCGTGGCTCCTCACCGGCGGCACTCGTCCTGTTGCCTGCCATCGGGGCCGTTCTCGGTGTCCTCTTTCTCGACCGTCGAATCGCCCGACAGGCCACGAGACGTCGGGTCCGAATCGAGGAGCAACTTCCCGATGTTGCCGAACTGCTGGCATTCGCGGTAGCTGCCGGCGAGTCGATGATCCCGGCTCTGCATCGTGTCAGCGGCATGATCCGGGGAGACCTAGGCGACGAACTACGTGTTGTCGTAGCCGAGGCATCGACGGGTATTCCGCTGGAGCGTGCTCTTCGGTCGGCGTCGGACCGAATGGACGTGCCGGCGGTCGAGCGATTTGTCGACGGTCTGGTGATCTCTCTTGAGCGAGGCACGCCTCTGGTGGGCGTCGTTCGGGCGCAAGCACGCGATGCACGGACCCTTCAACAGCAAGCGCTCATCGAGCAGGCCGGAAAGAAAGACGTCGTGATGCTCATTCCTGTCGTCTTCCTCATCCTGCCGACGGTCGTTGCTATTGCCCTCTTTCCCGGCCTTCGTGGCCTCGAGACCCTCGTGTCGTGATCACAACAACCGAAAGGAAAAACGATGAACATATCCCGCCAGCTGTATATCCGTGTTGCCGCCTGGATCGACGAACTTGCCGACGGAGAACGTGGGGATGTCCCAGGTTGGGTCTTGGTGACCGTCATGACCGCCGGACTGGTCACGGCGATCTGGCTCATCGCCGATGATCAACTGACAGCGGTGCTTGACCGAGCGATTTCGAGTGTCTCGCAGCCGTGACGGTGACAGGTGCGCTTGTTGATCGGCTACGAGCCGATGACGGTGCCGCCCCTGTCGAGTTCGCGCTGATCGCACCTCTGCTCCTCGTCGTCACCCTTGCTGTGTTGCAACTCGCACTTGTCCTGCACGTCAGGGAAGTTGCCATTGGTGCAGCGTCACAAGGTGCTCGCGTTGCGGCGATGACGAACGGAGACCTCTTCCAGGGCAAAGCGAGGGCCGAGCGCGTGTTGCGTCAGTCGATCGCGGCACCTGCCCTCCGAAGCACCCACGCACGAATTGACCGCGGGGGGCCGGTACCTGTCGCAGCGGTTGATATAACGCTCGACCTGCCCATCGTTGGCATGTTCGGTCCTACAACGATGACGGTGACCGGCCGTTCGCTCCTCGAATCGGGAAGTGAGTTGGTCCCGGGCTTCGCCGTGGAGTGACAATGCGCGACGACACCGGTGCGGCGATTCCCGAATTCATCGTTGTAGCCGTCGGCATCATGATTCCCCTCGCCTATGTGCTGATTGCTCTTGCCGATGTTCTCGGTGCCCTTTCGGCTGCGCAATCTGCCGTGCGCGAGGCGTCGCGCGTCTACTCCCGCGATATTTCCTCGATAAGCGGCGAGTATCGGGCCCGGCAGGCCGCCCAGATCGCTTTCGCCGATCGTCATCTCGATCTCCCGGAGGAATCGTTGACATTCCATTGCTCGTTGGGTGGGTGCCTCGAACCAGGAAGTCGCATTCGGGCGGTCCTGGAATGGGACATGCCACTGCCGTGGCTTCCCGCGACCTTCCATTCGTTTGTCCACGTGCCGATCACCGCTTCACAGGAATTCGTGGTGGACAAGTATCGACCGTCGGGCGCACGATGACGGGCGCACGATGAAGCGCGGATCTTCAGAAGACGGCAGCGTGCTGCTGTTGGGCATTGGGCTTGTCGGAGTGCTTCTTGTGGCGATCTCCGTGGTTACGGACGCATCGATGGCCTTCCATCAACGCTCGGTGCTTCAGGCACGAGCAGATGCCGCGGTGCTTGCGGGCAGTCAGGGAATAGATCTCACGACGTATTACCTGCGTGGTGCCACAACGGCAACGACCCTGGTTCCTGCCAACGCTCAATCACTGGCCCTGCGTCAGATCGAACAGGCGCAGATCGACGACACCATCGATGGCCTGGAAGTTGTGACTCTGAGGGCTTCGCCGACAACGGTCACGGCAGTGCTGCAGGCGCCAATCCGGACCGCCTTTTGGCCGATCGAGGCGACCATCACTGTGGAATCCTCCGGTCGATTGGACTACGTCGGCTAGGAACGCGGCTGAGCCGTAGTCTTGCGCCTCGTGGCCTCTCTTGAAACCGATGAACGGATCTCCACGGTCGTGGCGACACTCGCCAATGTGGAGAAGGTCTTCGACATCGAATCGACGCAGGCCGAAATCAGCGAATTGGAAATAGCGGCATCCGCGCCCAACTTGTGGGATGACCAGGCGAATGCACAAAAGGTGACATCCCGATTGTCGTTCTTGCAAGGAGAGCTGCGACGAATGACAGAACTGAGATCCCGCGCTGACGATCTTCCCGTCCTTTTCGAGTTAGCGGAGGCGGAGAACGATCAGAGCGCGCAGGACGAAGCTCTGGCGGAACTCGATGCTCTCGAGCGGGACATCAACGATCTCGAAGTGCGCACGTTGCTGTCGGGGGAGTATGACGATCGGGAGGCGCTTGTCACCATCCGATCGGAAGCCGGCGGAGTCGACGCGGCCGATTGGGCGGAGATGCTGATGCGCATGTATCTCAGATACTGCGAGAAGCATGGATGGGCAGTGGAGATGTACGACACGTCCTATGCGGAGGAAGCGGGCATCAAGTCCGCGACTTTCGCAGTAAAGGCTCCCTACGCCTACGGAACTCTGTCCGTCGAGCAGGGAACCCATCGCTTGGTGCGCATTTCCCCGTTCGACAACCAAGGGCGCCGGCAAACATCTTTCGCTGGCGTCGAAGTGATTCCCGTCGTTGAGCAGACGGAAAGCATCGATATTCCCGAAGACGACCTCCGGGTGGATGTGTATCGATCGAGTGGCCCGGGCGGGCAGGGTGTGAACACCACGGACTCTGCGGTTCGACTGACGCACGTGCCCACCGGCATCGTGGTGTCGTGTCAAAACGAACGGTCGCAACTACAGAACAAGGCGACGGCCATGGGAATCTTGCAAGCGAAATTACTCGAGCGGCGACGGCAGGAAGAGCAGGCGAAGATCGATGCCCTGAAGGGTGATTCGCTGGGCTCCTGGGGTAACCAAATGCGCTCGTATGTTCTGCACCCCTACCAAATGGTCAAAGATCTTCGAACCGAGTTCGAAACCGGAAACACCCAAGCGGTCCTTGACGGTGAGATCGACGACTTCATCGCATCGGGAATCCGGTGGCGTCGGCAACAGGCGGCCCCGTCCTAACCGTCTTGGCGGGGGCGTGTGCTTAGACTGCTGACGACCCTAGAAAGCCCACCGCCGACCCTGAGGCAACCGTGATCCTCTTCGACCACGTCAGTAAGACTTACGCCAGCCAGAACCGGCCGGCGTTAGATGACGTGTCGCTGGAAATCGAAAAGGGCGAGTTCGTTTTCCTGGTGGGTCCGTCTGGCTCCGGGAAATCCACGTTCCTGCGGTTGGTCCTGCGTGAAGAGCGGCCGAACTCTGGGCAGGTCTGGGTGCTGGGCAAGGAACTCAATCGCCTGTCGAACTGGAAGATTCCATCGCTACGTCGACAGATCGGAACCGTCTTCCAAGACTTTCGACTACTGCCCAACAAGAGTGTTTTTGAGAATGTCGCTTTCGCACTCGAGGTGATCGGAAAGCCTCGATCACACATCAGGAAAGTCGTGCCGGAAGTCCTCGAAGTCGTTGGCCTTGAGGACAAGATGGAGCGGCGACCTGATGAGTTGTCCGGTGGCGAGCAACAGCGCGTTGCCATTGCTCGCGCCTTCGTCAATCGACCGATGCTGCTCATCGCCGACGAGCCGACCGGAAACCTGGACCCGAATACGTCCGTCGGCATCATGAAATTGCTCGACCGCATCAACAGGTTGGGAACAACAGTGATCATGTCGACCCACGACTCTCAGATCGTGGATCAGATGCGCCGCCGTGTGATCGAACTCGAGACCGGCCATCTCGTGCGTGACCAATCACGTGGCGTGTACGGATACGCTCGCTGATGCGCGCCACGTTCGTCACCAGTGAGGTCGGTGCGGGCCTTCGACGCAACCTGACCATGACCTTCGCGGTGATCATCACCGTTGCGGTGTCGCTCGCACTCTTCGGGGTGAGTCTGCTCGTTCGCGCCCAGGTCACCACGATGCAGGACTTCTGGTACGACAAAGTTGAGGTGTCGATCTTCCTTTGTGCACGAGGGAGTGACGCGGCATCGTGCGCCAGCGGAGCCGTGACCGCCGCACAGCGCGATCAGATACGAGCCGACCTTGAGTCGCTTCGCCCGCTTGTGGAAGAGGTCTACTACGAATCGAAAGAAGAGGCGTACGACCGTTTTCGGGAACAGTTCGCTAATTCACCGATCGTGGAGAATGTGACAGCCGAGGCGTTGCCGGAGTCGTTCCGCGTCAAACTCGCTGATCCCACGCAATACGACGTGGTCGCCTCTGCCTTCACTGGTCGTCCAGGCATCGAGCAAGTCAACGATCAACGCCAGATTCTCGACAAGTTCTTCGCCCTGCTGAACGGGTTGCAGGCGGTCGCGCTGATCATCGCCGTCGTGATGCTCGTAGTGACGGTGCTGCTGATCGTCAACACGATGCGAGTGGCCGCGTTCAGCCGCCGTCGAGAAACCGGCATCATGAGGCTGGTCGGAGCCTCGAACTTCTATATCCAGCTGCCGTTCTTGCTCGAGGCGGCGGTGGCGGCCGCGCTCGGCGCGGGTCTCGCCGTCGTCGGCCTGGTGGCAGTCAAGAGCTTCGTCATCGACCGCGTCTTGGCCCCGTCCTTCCAATTCACGGCCTTCGTGGGCTGGGATGCCGTCGTGGCCATCGCCCCGATCCTGCT
>Ga0075481_10000603_pt1 | contig 13503 bp, 27 predicted proteins | sample DEB08_DNA_11_FD_76337 | JGI IMG/M metagenome (GOLD analysis project Ga0075481, IMG submission 76337) | Aqueous microbial communities from the Delaware River and Bay under freshwater to marine salinity gradient to study organic matter... | ecosystem: Environmental > Aquatic > Marine > Coastal ... | reverse complement strand
AGTTTATATTGTTCTTCGGTGAGTTCTACCCCATAATAGTGGTAGTCTACTTCTGTTCTAATTAATTTAGGCATTTTTATTAAAGGTTTCACTACCCAACATAACATTAGCGGTTGCTGCGGGAACACAGCAATTAACTACTTGTTCTAATTTGGATACTACATGATTAATATCAGTTGCAATTATGTGGATTTGTTTTTTAACCCCATTATCTACATAAACGCAATCATAAATTTGGTGATCCTTAACTTTAGAGGTTTCAACTAATTGAATTTGAGATATAAAGGTACGTTTGCCCTTTTTAACTATAGAATCAATTAATTCAGATTCACCACGTTGGTATTTTGATTTTAGATAAGTCATTCTACTTTATTAAAATAATCAAAACGAAGTATAGCAGGATTTTTAAGGTAAAGCATAGTCCATTTTCCATAATGGCGACACTCTCCTGATTCCCACCAATTCCATTTTCCGGTTTCATCGTCTTTAGATAAAATATCTACTCTAAATGAATTGTATTCACCATATTCATCTTTTCCTTCTATAACATCACCTAAATAATTCATAAAAAATTTAGGTTCGCCCTGAGAATCTTCCATTACAGTCCCAAATTGTTCTGTGCACCCAGGACAGGCAAAAAAGTTTACATTAAATTGAAATGTCCAAGTATGGAGATCACCATTGGCGTAGATCCAATCAGATTGCCCTTCAGGTCTTTCATAACTGCGAAGTTGAGAATAGGTTACCGCAAATGATCCTTCATCTGTAGTGTACTGGCCAAAGGCCGTGAAGCTAACCGCAGTTAGCAGTGTAAATAACAAGTTTTTCATAAATTTATTTTTGATTAATATACGAAAAATCTGTTGTTTCTCCACCTTTTTTTGAAGAAGGTTGTGAAGAAAGCATTGTCATAATATCATGAACGTCTATAGATCCGTTCCCATTAAAGTCAAATTCCCAAGCATCGTCACTAGGGGTTAGGGGGTTTCCAAATGCTGAAAGCATAAGTAAAAAATTCATAATCCAATTTGATAACATTATTTTATAATTGTTCTGTAGGTTAAGTGAAACCCAGCACCATAAGCTAGAGTATAAACGGCTGTTTTTTTGAGAAAGTGTTTCCAAGAACGTGATTTAGAACTTAATGCTATAGAAGTTACTATCATAATATCTCTAGAACTTAACATAGCGTGATAACCATCTGTGGTGCCTACTAAAATAGTAGTAGAGCCTGGAAACCTAGCTCCTTGTAATGGATCACCATTTTTATATTTATTTTGCCAACTTATTTCAGGATTCCAAAATTGGGGGTCAGTATTAGGGAAGGTATTTTCAAATTCATTGTAATGAAACAACACATCTTGAGAAACTCCATTAAATACTCCTGCTAGGAACATAGTAGACATTGAAGGTATTTCTTCAATAAGCTTAAATTCTCGTTGTTGACTAAAACAAAATGTAGAAACTAATAGAAATAATGTTGTAATTAAAACTTTATTCATATTGTTGTAAATAATCCCTAATATTTCTGTTATATTTTTTATCTTTTCTATAAATTATAGCTGCATGGGTTAATTTAACTACTGAGATCGCACCAAAAAGATATCCCATTTGTCTATAGGGACCATCTCCTAATGTATCAAAATAAAATGCTAACCCCGACATTCCTCCTACTAATAAACCTGATGTAAGGTGGGATTGAGCATTGTAAGGAGATACATAAAGACCATAATCGGGGTCGATTTTCCAAGTACTATGAACATCTATTTGTGGTTTTTGATAGTTGTATTGGGCCCTTAAAGATAAAGGCATTAGCATTATTAAAATTAGTAATAAGTTTTTCATCTGAATATTGTTATATGTCCTGTTGTTTTAAATGTTATAGTAGGATCCCACCCAGTTCCTATTACTTTATACACATACACCCCATCTGAAACATAATGGTCTCCATTATGTACACTACCATCCCAAGTATCATTTATATCATCACCTTCCCATATTAACCCACCCCACCTATTAAAAATTTGGACATTCCAAGTTCGCCAACATTCAGGATCAGCTACTACTACGGCCCACCCATCATTGTACCCATCATTATTAGGAGTAAAAGTATTAGGGGCATAATAGGAACCATCACAATCTTCTGGGGGGTAAACACAACTTCCATCATCTAAAATTGCAGACGAGTTATAATTAAGAGCTTCGGGATCAGTACATCCTGCTAAATATGTACAGCTACCATCATCCACAGTAGCGAATGGGTTATAATTGAGGGCAATTGGGTTAGTACACCCAAATACATCATATTCACAAGAACCGTCATCAATATTGGCTGCCGGGTTGAAATTGAGTGCATAAGGATCAGTACAACCCAAAACATCATAAGTACAACTTCCATCATTGATAGTAGCATTGGGGTTATAGTTGTTGGCTGTAGGGTCTGTACAGCCAGGTATGTCGTAAATACAAGTCCCGTCGTCAACTTCTGCATTTGGGTTATAGTTAAGAGCTGTTTCATCTGTACACCCATAAATAGTATAATCGCAAGTACCATCGTCCCAATCTGCTGAGGGGTTATAGTTATTGGCTAGTGGGTCAGTGCACCCAAAAATACATGTAGCAAAAGCATCTTGATAACATGCTATAGGTTGAAACCAAGTAACGTCTGTTTCCTCTCCATTTAATTCTAAGAGTCTAATAATTACACCCCCTCCCCCGTCACTTGTTATTGGACTAAATTCTAAAATAATATCTTCCCCCGGTAATAATTCTCCTTCAAAACATTCAACATATTCTTGGTTAAATCCTATTATATCCCATTCAATACAAAAATCAGTAATGGGGGTATTACCTGTGTTTTCAAACCAAGCTATAGCATCATACCAAGCTAAAGTATCATTACAGTTTAAATCACATTCATAATCAATATAGGTTAATTCATTTATTTCGGGTTCAGTACACACTTCCCATATAAAATCTTCGGGGGAGGTTAAAGTTAAAACATTATTAGTAGTATCTAATTCCCCAGGATATACGTCACTTATAACTATTTGGATTTCTGTTAATTCTTCATCTATATAAGCAAGAGGATTAATGGGTACACTAGAAAAATATTGGCTATCTTCTGGAGGAATTGATATCCAATCAATAAGATCTGAATTATATGGTACAGATCCACCTAGTTGGCCATTATAATAAAAACTTAAGGTATATTCATGTGCTGTACTAAAACCTTGGTTGTATATATCTAAACCAGTAAAATTCCAATACCAGATATCATTATTATATCCTGTAAATTGGGTTTCATCCCATACATTACATCCAAATTGAAACACACTTTCGGGACCAAATGTTAAATCCGTAGCACAAAATACATCAAATATATTATCTAAGGGATTAACATCTGGGTATGCATAACCGTTATCTTCACCATCAACACAGTTATCTTCTCCAAGATTTGACCCAAATACATCATTAGAACAATTAATTTGCCAAATATATAATTCAATACAATCGTCAAAATACCCAGCATTTAAAGCTTCAGTATAACATACCTCTGCAAAAGACTCTCCTATTTGGGCATCAAATAAATTAAAGGTTAAGGTATCTCCTGTATTTAACACTCCATCGGGTCCTAAATAAGCGGCATTATTATCCCAAAGGACAAAATCTGGGAGATAGTTTTGTAGGATCCACCCTTCTGGGGTTCCTGTAAGGCCACATTGGAACCCATCAGCTTGAAGTTCTGTTGAAGTAATTCCAAGTATAAATTTAGATATTATTTCATCAGTAGGATCATTTGGGTTACACCCCAACCCATTATTTACAATAATAGTAGTTTCTAAAGTTTCGGGGTGAAAGTCATAAATTTCTAAATCACATTGTGATATAGCTAAAAATGGTATTAAAGTTAAAAGTGATAAAATGTATTTCATTGGCGCCAAGAATTAAGGAATATTTTCTCTGTTGTTATGTTACCGTTTGACCAGTTTTGTACAACTAGATAAATTCCGGGGGCTAACCTTCCTTTATCATTTACTTTACGACCCGCAAGGTCAAAATATAAGGGTGATCCTACCTTACAAAGACCATTAACGTCGGTGATTATTCCTTCATCCTCTAAGTCAACTTCAGTTACATTTGTTATGTAACCCATTACCCATCCAGGAGGGGCACCTAATATGTTTTCTCCTGTAAAACAATCAGTACCATATAGGTTTAGCAAATATAATACATCATTTAAATTGATTTGTAAATCATTATTAAAATCAAATTCACTACAATCATCTAATTGACCTGAAGGGGTTGATAAGAACATCAGTAAATCTCGTATACCAACGATCCCATCTCCATCAAAATCACCTTCGCAACCTTCAGAAGGGCAGTAAATAGTACAAAAATCTACTTCTAAGATACTACCATAATTTAATTCGGTAGGGTCTGAAAGTTCGAATGTTAAATTATCATTTACTATTATATTAATAAATGCGTCGTAAGTAGCATCACATACTCCATCATCATCAAAATCAATACCACACATACCATCACCGGCAGTATCAGTGATTATAAAAGTATAACATCCATCAGGTAAACAGGTAGATTCTATAAAATCTGTTTCCTGTGAAAATACGGGGTAATCTCCTCCTTCAAGTACTATTTCACCATTTTCATCTACTATTTCCCAATCAACTTCATTTGACCAAATATCTGGGCTTATAATAACTTCAATCCAATTTTGTTCAGTCACTTCAACTACTTGAGTAAGGGTATTATTATCTAAAAATTCATCAAGATCATATATAACTTCTGTTTCAATTATACCATTACCTAATACAAAATCAGTAAAATCAACTAAAACATACTCACCTACTCCAATAGTTGGTACTTCATAGGGCACACCATTTACTAATAAAATAACTCCTTCAGCAGCTTCTCCACCAAAATTATTAATTTTTACGTTAAAGTCTATAGTTTCTAAACACCAGTCTGAGGGGGTTGAAATAGATGTTATAGCTACGTCTTTAGAATTGGGAGACTGACATGAAACATTATTAATATCAATTAGATAGTTTAGTTCTGTGTAGATCTCATGTCGCATCCTCTCAATTTGGTTTTGAGTAAATGCTGTTTTACACACTTCCCCCGTGTAATCCATATAATTTTCTACCATAGCATCAGGGCAATCATTAGGTGAACACCCATTATTGGTAGAAGTTGGAGGGGTATCTGGAACTTGATCACCATAAGTACATGGGTTAGATTCTTCACTACAACCTGACCCAGGTGTTGAAGCTACTCCAAAAGTATGGTATAAATTTAGAGCATGTCCAATTTCATGTGCCCATGTAGCATTCAATTCTCTACCAGCTTTTAATGTACCTGTTGTTCCCGTTACATTATATAAACATACTGGACCATAACGGTATCCTGTTGCTCCTAATCCTATTGATCCTACAAATGAATAACCTTGTATTCCGTTAAACCCATCATTACCCCCAATTTCGGAAACAACATAACAATTAAAATATTTATCTTCTGGCCAATGGAATAGATTTTTTATGTAAGAATCATCAACACCATTATTATTGCTAGTACTAGCAATACCATCTATGGCATACGATTCACCATCATTTGTTAAATTACTACAATCATAACGATTAATCCCATCAGTTGGTTCATTGTTTGGGTCTCGGGCAGCTAAACAAAATTCAATTCTTCCATCTTTTACCAATGATAATTCGTACTCATCGTACTCATCAGTTAAAGCCACTAAAGCCTCAACGTTACCTCTAAATCGGTGGTTAAGATTTTCAATACAACTAAAGATTTGTTCATCACTTATATTAGTTTCTTCACCTACTGCTTCTCCTAAATGGAGAATATGAAAAACCACAGGGATAGTTAGGACTTGTGCAGTGTCTAAATCAATTTCAGGAGCAGCGCATGCAACTCTATTATTAAGTTGTTCCATTAGGAACGGATTTCTCATTAAAATTTCATCCGTTCCGCATTGTTCTTGCGCAAAAATATTAAAGGAGAGGAAAAAGCCAACGAAGACCGCTAGCAACCTTAGAACATTTACCATTTTCATTACGTATATACAAAACTAAACGCTAGTTTCGGTGATAAATATAAAAAATCACCAAATAATACGCGCTAAAGAGAAGTATTGTAAACTCAATGGCGTGGACGCCTTACTTGAGGTTTATTAGGTTGTGGGCGAACAGTGCTAGGAGCGTTAGGTCTCGATGTACTTCCAACAGTTGGTCGACCATTTATATCCCTAGAATTATATTCGTTAGGCTGTAGTTGATTGCCGTAAAAATCATAGCGATATACCGTTTTATTAACGTTATAATACACAGGACTGTATATAGGTGCGGAACCATATGGATACTGCGGGGTAGTTAAAATACGTGGCTGTATATCGCAATTATAGTCACTCATATATAATTCATCGCATTGCGAATATACATCGCATGGTTGATTTATTTTGCATCCTGTAATGATACACATAAATAATGCGATAATTGTGACTTTTTTTCTCACAGTGCGCCTCGTTGGTTTAATTGCTCTATGGCGTTCTTGTCGAGTGCACCCATATCCGCTAATTTGCGCAATAATTTACGCGTATTGTCGCTATTGCCGTCGAACGTTAACGTGTAGTTGCCGTTGAAGTCTTCTGATCTAAATGATATGAATGGTTTCATTCGCAATTTTCTTTTTGGTGCTGTTCACAACATTGGACTGTTTCTTTAGGTGACGCACACCCTGTTATTAGTGTTATGGCGCACACTATAGCGGCTAATTTAGTAACGTTTTTCATGATTTTACTTTTCTATAAATATAACGAGGCTCGATATAACTTTTTTTTCTAAGATTTCGATTCGCGATCCTTTTGGTTTTTTGTCGCAAATGGTATAACGGACTTTGCGTTATAATTTTAAGAGGCAGGATATACCCTGCTTTTTTATTAATGAAAGCAGGTTACCCATTGCTTTATATTTGTATATACATTCGACCCAAGAAATATATGGTCGATGATTATATACACATAGACATGGCGCGCCGACCCCGGGCCATCGACGGCCCGCGGTTGTGGCGCGGGCGGGGCAATATCAAACCGCTATCGGCCCGATATCGCCCCGACCCTGTCCTAAGATCAGATCATCCTAGCTCCGCAATCAGCTTAGCAGCGGCCTCACGCAATGCGATCTGACGTGCAGAATTTGGATTCACTGGGCGACCGCGCTTCACAGTACCGCCATTTGCAGCAGCACGTTCAGCTTGCGCAATCAATCGCTGCTGGCGAGCGCTGTTGGGATTCACTGGGCGACCGGTCTTTTTACCAGGCGCCGTTGCGAGCCGTTGCTGGCGCTTGCTATTTGGATCAACTGGACGGCCCAACTGTGCCTTGTTGCTGAATTGAACGTTGATTGACTTGAGCTCGGCGCTCGGGGTGAATTGAATGTTGTTCATGTTGTTTTGTTTTGTGTTGAACATTTGAATTAACTTTTTTTCCTTATTTGCTTATGCCGTGAATATACGACCGATATTTGAGAGTACACGCGTCAAAGTCAATCGCTTTTTTCTCGGTTGATCCAAGTGAACCCAGTGGCTCAATACCTGTCCCGTTTCGGTGTTGTAAACAAACTTCTCATCACCGTAATTAACATATTTGAATTTTGACATCTGAATTAATTTTTTTATTCGCACTTGCTTCTGCGTGAATATACGAACGCTATTTCAAGTCACACGTGTCCAATTCAGCCGCATTTATTCAGCGAGCCACGTTTGATCACCGTATTTAGATAGCCACATCATTGTTAATTGATTTGCTTGGCTATCGTATATAGGCGTTCGTGTAAGGAAACTTGGCGTTCATGTAATTATTACGTACGCACAATCAAAATACTACAAATACGAGACACCAACGTGATACCTACGGTCCGTGTCTCGCTACCGTAGTCCACCAAACATTTGTCCTACTACAACAGTGAGACACATACTACAAAACCGAGACATCACGTAGCAACGGACCGAAACACGTCACACATGTCGTGGTCCCAACGTGCGTCATTCGGATGTCCACACTGTATACACTCAACCACGTGCGGCGCATCACGTAGTATCATCAACGTGTCATTGTCTGTATTACCACACTCAACACATTCAAACGCCGTATCAATTTTCTTTTCCATCGGTAACAAAATCTACAGTTCCATTATCTAAGTACCTCAACATATCGTATCGGTACGCCCAGTTATTCTTTTCCATCATCAAATGTTATATTACAAAACGCAGCACACAAGCAACCAAATGCTACAACAAACGCTATTAACGTATTCATCAAATTGTGTTATCAAATAACAAACTAACAGTGGCAGCAACTGCCATCACAATCAACATCGTAGTTAAATTCATCATCATCACTTATTATTAAAAGAAGCATTGTAAATTTGAACAATCGCTCTTCGAGGATCCTCATCACCACAATTCACAAGTGTACTAATTATCCTAGCAACACAATCTGAATTGCAGTATCCAAATACCTGATCAATGTGTCCACCTTGTGCATCAAACATTTCCTGATCGTACTCATTAGTGTCGTGGTTAAATGGGACCAAATTAAACAATGGAGCATCATCACGACCCCAAATCATCACCTCAGCATCATCAGTACCAAACACTTTGTAATTCATTGTGTCATCCCGATCCATCTGTCTCCGAATATTCATATCGGAAATGTAATTACCAGGTCCGTACTGAACACTGATCCGGTAACCATTGATGTTCATTGCGAAACCCTTGTTGAGGTAACTTTCAAAATCTGTCTCGTTATTTGTGAAACGGTACGTCATGACTTGCTCTGCGGTTTTGAATTTCAAATCTTCCATCCTTTTTTTGGTTGAATATACGATCGAATTTTCAAGCTACAAGCATCCCAATCAATCTTTTTAATTTAAGGCAGCCAACAGTTCATGTTGCATGTCAAGTACTACTCCATCGTCCTCCATAAATGCGAATTCAGGTAGCTCATCTTCCAGTAGTACTTTTTCGTACCACTCAGCTGTTAACCATTGCCTCATATTGTTAAGGCATTCAACGTTGGTCTCTATATCGATAAAATGTCCTTGCCAACGCATTGGATCGTTGAGTTGCAAATTATCTAGTACGTGGTAAAATGACTTCATCACACTACCTTGATGAACTGTTCAACATTAGACGGAAGGCAAAACAACTTACCTCGAGTGGGATGTGTAATGCTGTCCAAATCTTTATCAAATTTTCGCGTTGCACCTTTGCTGTTAAACACAACACTCACTGCACTGAACGGAACATACATTTTACGTCCCATCTTAAACACTTCACTTTGATTCAGTGTGATCAAAGTGCGTGACATATCCTTTGCACTCATTTTTGTTTTTGTTACGATGTTAAGCTTAAATCCCATTTCCTTTGTTTTGATTGAATATACGAACGAATTTTCAAGCTACAAGCGTCTAGTAAGACGCTGTAAAAATCGTATACTCAACTTCCTCGTTCGCTTCATCTACTTTAATTCCAATTCCTCCTTGGTTAGTAATGTGAGCGACACCATCAAAATCCCGGTTACCAAGTGTTTTCATAAATTCATTCAAATAGTAAACCGTTTCACCTACCATAAAGTAGTGATCACCTTCTTGATCTGCAACAATCGGTGCAGTGCTTGTTTCTAAATTAGTCATTGAATAACATCATTAACCTAGCTTCAACTACTTCCATGTTGCAACTATCACAACATACTCCTTCATCAAACAGTGGTGCAGGGTTGTTTCCATATTTACCTGCATCGCCACCACACATTACACATTCCTTACTCATTACGCTTTATTCACTGTTTCAACAATAACATCACACATGTGATCCAAAACTTGGTCCCTAAATTCATCGCTGTGACGCATTGCATCTAGGTATCCAATTGTTCCGACTACTTTTTCATCAACATCAGGCATCAAGTTTACATCTTCAAATACCTGCAGCAAATTAATTTGCAGTTGTTCTTTTAGTTCCTGCTTGTTCATGCTTCAAATGTTACTTCAGTTTCAACTTCATTCACAATGCGCTTGGTACTATCCATATTGATAATGTAACGGCAACGATCAGTAAATTCCTGCTTCGTCATTTTATTACCAAGCGATGACAAATTGTCCATAGGCAACTCAGTACCATGCTTATAACCAACTTGCAAATTACTCAACGCAAGCGGAATACCACTCGAAGCAGTACCTGTGAAATAGCGATACTTAATTGCACCGTCCTTCAATTCGCAAATCAAAGTTGACTTGTTTGACATACCGTCTTCGAGGTGGAAATGGAAAATTTTCATCATTTTTTTGGTTTAATATACGAACGAATTTTCAAGCTACAAGGGTCAAACAATCTCCCCAAACATATTTTGAAAACCAAATGACAACTTCATCTTGTTATCATTGTCAGCTTTGTCAAATGCACTGACAAGTACTTGCTTAAAGCTACCATGCTTACCTTGACGGCATTCCTCAAGGTGAGCAAGTTGCAAGTCACGTTCATTTATTGCTGTTTCCTCTTCGATCAATTTTTCCAAATCATCAATTTGGTGAAACGCATAACCAAAGCTCTCAGTGAACTCATTATTGTCAATCATGCTCTGAGCCTTTTTCAATGTGATGTTATTGTAAAACTCCTCACCATTGGCAACAATCTGCCACCGCAAATCATCATAGCTATCGTCACTCACACCTGTAACATCAAACAACTGCTTATACAGTTCACCACACTTGCGGCGAGCAAATGACTCAACCTTTCGCATTCCATCAAGCGACAAACCTGATTCATTGGTCAAATACAATCCTGCTCCTTTATGACCACGCTTATTGAAATTCATATCTTCAATAACCTGCCACATCACACTTTCCATTGACTTATCCATCCTTTTTTTGGTTTAATATACGATCGAATCCTCAAGTTACAAGGGGCTCAAATACTCTCGTTTAATACTTAAAACCAATAGTCGCAGGCGGATTAGCTTTTGCCGCTAAAAAATTAACTTGTTCCTGCCTCTGCTGTATCATTACTTTACTTGCTTCTAACAGTTCAACGTCAAACTCATCGTTGACCCAATCAATAAACAGCTTTGTAAGTAGTTTTGACTTAATTTTATCTAGCATTTGTTAGGCATTAACTCGATCCAAAATGTCTTGAACCAGTTCAGTTTCACCATTCATATTTTCAACCAGTACTAGTGGTTCTTGACGCATTGCAGGATTCTCAACAATTTCATATAGGTAATCTTCACCACATTTCCCGTAATCGTCTTCAGTGTTCAAATAAACACGACCATTGCCTGAGTGTTCTTTCAATTCAAACACGATTGAACAAGCCAAATCGTTGAAACCATTGAATTGTTTACCATTACCAGCGTTCAATCCATTTACAATAAAACCACTGTTACAAATGTCAATCAATTTCTGACCCAACCCTTCAGGGTAACCATCATAGTGGTGATAAATGTTTGCAATGAAATTACCGTCGCAGTCGCTGATTTTAATACTAGCTCTTGTTGCCATCTTTTTTTATTTTAATATACGATCGAATTTTCAGATTACAAGGGGCTAAATTAAGCTCCCCTCATATTGTAAAAACTACTTAATGAATGTCCTTCAAAAAGTGCCTCTGAAAAATAGTTTTCGCTACTCCAAACTTCAACACATCCCGTTTTAGGGGTAACAGTGAATAAAACATTGCCTGTTTCTCTGTCACAGATCCGAAAATCATCACGTAATGGCCCCATCATTGGACAATTGTTTTTGAAAAACACATAATGCTTATCCAAATCAATGTCCATTTTTTTAGCGAACCGACGTGACGCTCTAAATAGAGTGTTCGCTTTGTTTTTCAATGATGTGTCCTTGCAGAACCAATCATAAAAATTGTAGCAGTTGCTTTCATTTCCGTCTGTATCAACGTAACGACCCTCACTAAACGCTTCAAACTGCTTACGCAATGTTCCTTTTCTTCCACTCATAGCAAATCTTCATTTATATCATTAATCAACTGGAGCAATTTTTGGCGATACTCCTCATCGCGGTCATTCGATGCTTCATAGCGAATATGTTCCGAACAATCGACAAGATCATGAAACGTATTCTCGAAGCGACAGTAGCTCATATTAGCCATTAGTCGTTCAGTTTCAAAGTGTGAGTAATGTTTTCAACAATGGTAGGAATGTAATTATCACCAAAAATAGGATTCGCGCCTTTTGCTTTGATGCGCTTATTTTCCTCTTCTTGTTGCAACTTAACCAATTCCAGCCCTGTGCTGATAATCGCTTTTTCAAATTTTGTTAATTTACCCATCTTTTTTTATTTTAATATACGATCGACTTTTCAGTCTTCACGGGTCAAAAAATGATTTTCAAAAAGGTGTTGATCAAGATGCTTAACATTCTCTCTCAATTCATCTGTACTCATGGCTTGTGTTAATTCATCTAAAATCGATTCAACACCAACGTGTTCAATCATTTCATTCAGTATGTCAAATAATTCGTTTCTCATTATCCATTAATTTCATTGTAAGCCAAATCAGCGGCTTGTTCAACTGTGTAACCATCTTCCAGCAACTGCTGGAACAATTCATCTATTTGATCGTCGATCATCTTCCAAAAATTTTATACAATTTCAAAACAAAACTATCCGTGTACGGGATATCATACTTCATACCTACTTTATCAGCATAATTAAGCAAAGTAGTAGCAGAATTAACTGTCAAATCGCCTACAACATAAGCACTTTGCAAATTATCAATGATTGCTTGTGTGGAGGTGGGGAAGTTTTCCATATCCTCATTAAGCAACTGACGCACTTCAGGGTTCAAATCTTTCAATAAACTCATATGCTGTGTTTTTAGGGGCGAATACCCGTTTTTATACAAATGTGACTAATAGCTAACGCAATAAAGAACACTATAACCCTAAATGTAAATGATTTGCTAAAAAACCACCTGCAAAACGTCAGGTACAACAAACCACCCAATATAAGGCTCAACCAATTGGTATCTTTGAAATCTTTACTCATTTTTCCTTAATCTTACCCCATGAATATACGAATGAAAGATGAGGACTCAAAGGTCCTCATCTCCACATTCACTTTTTACATCCATAATAAAGGATTGTTCTTCATCCTGTTCTAGTAGCGAAATGATTTCTCGTTTTCGCTGTTCACTTGCACCTGAATACATTTCAGCTTTAAGTGTGTTTCGTTGCTCAAAAGTAAGCAATCGCTTCATCAGTCACGTTGATTGATGACATCTAGCTCTCTATTCAAAGCGCCAGTTACATCAAACGACTTGGCAACGCGTCTAAACACGTAACTTGCGTCACGGTTAGACATACTACGAACAATTTCTTCTAGAAGCACTTCATCGTTTCCAAATACACGACGCATTGCTACTAGTTCGTCAAAGCGACGACGGTTTCCCTGCTTA
>Ga0075481_10000588_pt1 | contig 13606 bp, 29 predicted proteins | sample DEB08_DNA_11_FD_76337 | JGI IMG/M metagenome (GOLD analysis project Ga0075481, IMG submission 76337) | Aqueous microbial communities from the Delaware River and Bay under freshwater to marine salinity gradient to study organic matter... | ecosystem: Environmental > Aquatic > Marine > Coastal ... | reverse complement strand
GAATGACCGGCGGGTTCCTACTGGTGGCTTATCGGCGACGGGCGTGAGTGTCGATAAGACGGGGAAGGTGTTCCTGGTTGGTAAGGCGTCGTCTGGTACTAATGACGCGATCGCCTTGTATCAGGATGATGCGACCTTTGAGTCTGTTGGCTTCTTGCAGACGGGCACTATCCGTTATGGCACGACTGAGAAGAAGTACTACGACCAAGTCAATATCCAGTTGTCTCCCACGTGGGATGGTGCCGTAACCGTCACATCTTTAGATGATGACGGTAACGAGGGTTTGGCTGGTTCTGTCACGAACGTGTCGGGGTCGGATATTGATTTGACGATTGACCCTGTGGATCCTTCGAGCACTCTGCGCCTGGGTTTCACGTTGACGCCTAATGGTGACTCGTCGAAGAGCCCTGTCATTTACTCGTGGCAGTTGCGTGCGTTGCCGTCGGTGACGAGGCAACGCTTGATCAAGGTTTCTTTATTGAATCATGACTTTGAGCGTGACCACCGTGGCGTGAACTACGGGTATGAGGGTTACGCGATCGCTCGGTTCAAGAGCCTCGAGGAGTCGAGCCGTGAGGGTTGGCCGTTCTCTTTCCAGGACTTGTACACGAATGAGACGTTCCGTGTTGTTCTGGAGAATTTCAGTTTCACTCAGACCTCTCCCCCGTCGCATGCTTCTGGCTTCGGTGGGGTTATTGACTTGACTATTCGGGTCATCTAGTGGACGCGTTGGGGCCGGGTGATAGCGACCCGGTTATCGAAGTGTGCGCGAAAAAGCTCGGAGTTGTTCCGGCTACGGAGGAGTTCTCGGAACTCCTCGCTCAACGGATCCGTGGCTTGCAGTCTCTGAATGGGCTGGAGTTGACGGGTGTTCTGGATGAAGAGGTTCTCAAAATTTTGAAGGTTGGTGATGGTGATGAAGGTTAGTCCTAAGCGTCTTGCCCACAAGCTGAAGCGTTACCGTGTGAAGACTCGGTACGTAGCCGACTGGGATAGTAGGCGCATTGACCCGTATAACGGTCGCAGCAACTTTGACGGCATCGTCCTTCACCACACCGCTGGTTTGGACTCGCTGCGGTACATCTGTTACGGGAATCCTTACGCACCCGTCAGGGCCGCGCACTTCTACGTTGACCGCGAAGGAACGGTGTTCGTGTGCTCAGGAGTGGGCGCTTACCATGCTGGCAAGGGTGGTCCGTGGAAGTTCCCGAAGCGCGGCAAGGACGTGGTGATCCCCAAGGACTCCGGCAACTCGCGGCTGTACGGCATTGAGATCGAATCGCTGGGCCAGTCGAGGAAGATTGACGGCAGTAAAGCGGGTATGACTGTGGAGCAGGTCGTCTCAACGAGCCTGCTCTGCGCGGCTTTGCTGAACGCGATGAAGGCTGGCCCTGGCTCGCTCCCGGTGTCCAGGGTGATCCGTCACAAAGATTGGACACCTCGGAAGATTGACGTCAGGCAAGATCTGGACTGGTGGCATGAAGCCATCGGGATCAGCCGACGGTCAAAGGGTAAGCGAGAAGTCGCGGAGGCGTTGGTGCGCGGGTTCGTCAAAGAGCATCCGCGGGGACGACTGTAAGTAGGGATGCCATAAAGAAGGGCTGAGAGGCACGTAGACGGGTTTTTAGCAGGGCAGGTAGGATACAACCTATCTGCCCTGTTTTTTTGTTTGTGGGGGTCCTACGTATTCTTCACGCGAATATCGTCTATGTTCACGATCTTCATAGATTTCCGTACACGTACGCGATCATGGATCCCGTAGTCCCTCTTCATGCTCTTCAAGCACGCCCCACACAGGTCCACTTCTAGTTTCCCCGCAGAATCTCCAGAGATCTGGAGATTCTCTACTGGCTTCTTCCCGGTTGAGTTGCGGCCACAGGCGTCACAGGCCACAACGATGCTCTTCACACTCACCCTCCTACGGCACGAATGTTGCCTTTCTTTGGCTGCTTGAGGGAAGGATACATCGGGCCGGTCTTGGCCCTCTTATCTCTGCGGTGACGGTCATTGTCCTTCGACAGGTACCTCTCCGTGGTTTGCAGGGAGGAGTGGTGCAGCCACGACTGGACCTCTCGAATGGCACCGTCGTACCCCTCTTCCATGTTCTCCTCTGCCTTCGCCGTCGCTGCGCTGTGGCGAAGAATGTGCCCACCAAGGCGGTACCCCTCCCACCCGATAGTCCTCAAGCACCTCTGAATGATGGTGTGCGAGTTGGCGAGTTTCCTCGCCGGGTCAGGGGCGTAGTGCTTTCTTGCACCTGGGGATGACTGGTAGGGCGGGAACAGGTACCACTCAGGTTCTAGATTGGTCCCCATGGCGAGACGGTAGGTGGAGATCCACGCTGACATCTCGTCCACCATCTCGTCGGTCATGGGCATGGCGTCGAGCTTCTTAGACTTCGTCACGCGAACGTGCATCTCTCGATGTTGAAAATCCAGGTCTCTGACCCTGACTTGCAGCAGTTCTCCCGGCCTGCACATCGTGTACAAGTGGGCTGCGGTGAGAGCCCTATCCCTGTACTTCACCGACGTCGCCCCCTTCTCAATGATGCTGTCCAGTAGTGGTCCGAAGGTCTCAACGGGAACTACGTGTCTTTCCTTTGGAGGGTCCGCAAGGACCCGACGACCAAACATGGGGTTTTTCCTGCAGTACTCACGGTCCCTGGCCCACTCGAAGAACTTCTTCACGGAGGAAACCTTGTTCCTCATGGTCTCAGCGGTCAGCCCTCGACTGTGCCAGTCATTCATCAGCGCATCCATGTGCCGCACCGTCACCCTGTCTATCTCCATGTCTCCGATAACCTCGACCATTTGGTTCAGGGCGGTTTGATTGTGCTTCATGGTATTGAACGCATAACGGTCCATTGCGCGGTTATTCATGTACTCGTTGATGTGCTTAGAAAGTCTCATTTTCCCGCTCCCTTGTTGGCATGTTGGATTACAACTTACAGTCACTAACCGTTAATTGCAAGTAACGAGCATTGACTCCATCATAAGTCCCGAAGCCCAATAATTTGGGGCATATTCCTTATTGACCCTAGGGAATTGCATAGATATGCATCGCGTCCCGCAGAACGTAACAAGCAAACAAAATGACTTACATAATATAATTTCTGGTGGTAGCCTCACTCATTGTGGGAGCGAGAAGAATACTTCCATCCGATTCTCAGCTGCAGCGGATGGTCGAACGAGGAATGACTCACCAGGAGATCGCTGACAAGGTCAGCGAAGATACTGGTGAGCGAGTCAACCGTTCCAGCGTGTCAGCCGCGTTGTCGAGGGCTGGACTTACAGATCGTGTCCGCTACGACGAGGTGATCCCTTTCCAGGTCCGAGCCGTCCACAACTACCACTACGCATTGACGATGTTACGGGTTCACGCCCGCCTGGAGGCGGGCCTTGAGGTGCCTGAGGATCAGGTCGATCGGTACGAGTCGTGGAAAGCGAAGCTTTGCGCGGAGCAAGCGGTCGTCGCGTACATTGCAGAGACGGACGAAGGATTCCACTACGTCTACCGTGAGCCTGAGGACGGGGAGTCCCTGACCACGTTACGTCAGCCTTCTGCATAAAAATGCAGACCTGATTATTCAAATTTTTATGCAGGAACACTTGCCAACATGCAAACAGTCATTTACTTTTTTCAACCATGAACGGTTTCGGTAAGCCACTCCTCCACTATGTCGCTTACGCTCCTCGCCCCCCAACTCTGGGTGAGAATCAGGGGACGTTTCCCCTGATTCTTCGAGGAGCTTTATCGGCATTCAGGCCCTTGGCTTAAGGCTCTTCTCATCCCGATCCGGCGTATCGGGAGTTTAATCACGCACTCACATTTTGTGCTGCTGCTGCCGTGACTTCCGCGTGTCGCAACGTGGAATGTCAGACTCTGCTTGTATGTTACAAAACATGAAAGACACCGCCATGAACAACTCTGAACACTCTACGGAAGTAGTCCACGACGACCTCTACATCACCGTTCTTTACCAGCGGAAGCTGAAGCAATACGTCATCAGTTTCAATCCCGACCTCGACCCGAGGTACACCCGGCACGGGTTCAACATGATCAAAGCCGAGAACCTTCAGGTTGTCGATCACTACTACGACACGGAACTCAATCGCGAGATCCATGTGTTCATGGAGGCTCCCGATGCAACGTCCTAGCCACATGAGCAACGGCCAGTTGAACGACTGGCTGCGGTGCGGCAAGTCGTACCAGTTGAAGCGCATACAGGGTGCACCGTCTAAGCCATCGGTGTTCCTGGTCGCTGGTGTCGCAGTACACGCAGCGATCTACGAGGTCAACCTGCACCACATGGGCTTGAGGGGTGAGGTCGACCCCGAGGAGGAGTTCGAGAAATCCTTCGAGGTGGAGACAGGCAAACTCATCCAGTCCTCTGGACTACCGTCATCGAGTTGGAAGGTCGCTGGTCGTGTCACGAAAGATAAGCCGAATAAAGAGGACATGGCGTGGTGGCGCGTGGAAGGTGCGAGACAGGTAGTCGAGTACCAGAAGTGGCTGTCCGAGACCGACTGGAACCTTTACACGCACGACGAGAAGTTGATGTGCGAATTCGAGACGCATGCTGATTTCGGTGGGACTCCCGTCAAGGGGTTCTTGGACGCGATCATGGTCTCCCCCGATGGGGAACTATGCGTGATCGACTACAAGACCGGGTCGAGCAAGCCGACCGGAGGTGTGCAGCTTGGCCTGTACTGCGCTGCGATGCAGCGCGTACTGGGCATCGAGGTCAGGCACGGCGCGTATTTCATGACGCGGAAGGCCGAGATGACTGACGTCATCGACCTGTCGCGCTTCTCCCCCACGTACTTTGACAACATCTTCGGCCAAGCCGACAAGGCATTGGACGCTGGTATTTACATACCGAACCCAGGAACGGCGTGCTTCATGTGCGACGTGAGCGATTACTGCTACGCCTACGGCGGTGGTCTCGCCTGGACCACGGACCCCGATCACCCGCAATACAACACCAACAAGAAAGGGTAAATGCAACATGCCAACAACAGATATCGAAGCCCCATTCGTGGTTTCGCATAACTTCTGTGCAATCCGCGCCAACAACGTGGATGATCTGCTGGACCGCTTGCGCGAGTTCAACGCGAACGATGACTTATCAGAAGAGATAAGCGCATTCCGCTCCAACGTCAGCAACGGGCAGTCCCATGCTGCTGCGGTTCAGACCCTCAAGCAGGGCCTGAACGCGGAAGTCATCGCTGAGACAGCCACTACCGCTGCTTCTGCAGCGGAACCAGAAGTCATCATGGGCAAGTACGGAGACAAGTTCACGTACGGCCTGGTTGATGCCCCCGATCTGCCTGACGGTAGGCAGGGCAAGTACATCTTCAGGGAGTGGACAGACAAAGCCGGGAAAGCACGTCGAGCCTTTGTCGACCCGATGAAGGGGCCGAAGCCGACGACTCCTGCTGACGTCGAAGCGAAGATCATCTGGAAGTAGTTCATGCAATCTCTCCTACAGGTAGTGCAAGAAGCGCAGGGCGGTGGCTCCAAGACGGAGCCACTCCCTGAGCTTCTACCTGTGCTGACCGCTCAGGGAATCGTCTTTGAGCCTGGTCAGATGGCGATGATTTGCGCTCGACCTAACGGCGGCAAGAGCATGCTCGCGTTGTGGTACGCGGTGAAGGCACGCATTGGTTGCTTGTACTTCTCCGCTGACACCGACCGGCGTACGACTCTCTACCGTGCAGCGGCCATCAAAACCAGTATTGAGTTCGATGACATCAAGAACATGCTGGGTACGTCAGCGCAGGACATTGTCGATGAGGCAATCAAGGAGATCACGCAAGACGGAATCCAGTTCGAGTTCGCCCCCAACCCATCGCTTGATGACCTGTATAGGGAAGTCGATGCGTACATCGAGGTGTACGGGAAACCTCCCGAGATGGTTGTCGTGGACAACCTTCTCAACATCGCTAACGATGCGGGTGATTTTCAGGGTCTCGTTCAGATCATGGGTGACCTGCACTCGATGGCGAGAGAGCTCGACTGCGCACTCGTCGTGTTGCATCACGTGAACACGTCAACGACGAAGCCCGAGTACCCCGCCCCGATCAACAGTATTCGTGGCCAGGTCTCGCAGTACCCAGAGATCATTCTTGCTTTGGCGATGCTCCCCGAGGAAGGTCAGATGAGGGTCGCGATGACGAAGCATCGCCATCGCACCCCATCTCCCGGTGGTGACACTTACGAAACTATCTATGTCGATCCACGCCGGATGACGTTCTACAACTCCAAGACTGAACTGCAGTCTGCAGCGACGGCGAGGGAGTGGACCTGATGGACGACCGGATCCCTTTGCACGATTGGGAGTGGGATGAAGAGCCGATGTCGATGCTGGAGAACGCCTTCATCGTTCATTGGAATCAGTTGTGTGCACTCGCGTACGACGATGAGGACAGCATTGATCCCAACTTTGAGCCGCTGACAAAGTACCCATTCTGTGGGTGCGAAGTGTGCAGCACAAGGGAGACGTTCGCGTTACTTCTCCCCGCATTTATTGACATGTTTGAGAAGGGCCAAATACGAAGAGTGAAGGAGGACTCCGATGATGTGCTCATACTGCCGCACAGCCGGGGACTGGAATCGGCTGGGGAGGACGTCTCTCCGTGAACACGATCAAGAGAACTGTTTCGATAATGCTGCGGAGTCTCACAAGAGGTGTCGAGGCGATTGCACCTGTCAATGCTACGTCGGGCACGGAGGGCACAGTCCTCGAGTTGTTCCGATGCGAGCCTAATGGTCGTGACTTGTTGTGGGCTGGTCCCACAACCGTGTGCTTGTGCGGGAACGAGGTGTTCCACGCGCTTATCTGGTTCAACGAAGAACGAGAAATCGGTGGCTACTTCACGGAGATGATGTGCGCTTTCTGCGGATCAATCTTGCGTGGAGCCACCCCTGTGGATGAGGTACTCAATGATTGAAAGCTTGATTCTGACGGTTGCATTGCAACATGCAAACAGTATCCCCGAGTTCGAGGTCCCCAAGCACTACGTCCCTTACGAGAAGTGCGTGTGTGAGAGGGAGTCGAACTGCCGCCCGAACGCCGTGAACCCGACCGGAAAGTATCGAGGCGCATACCAGTTCGATGACGCGATCAAGAGTGGCACCACGTACCACATCATCGACTGGTTACGGACTTGGCATCCGAAGCCGAAGCAGTACGCCGCTCGCTTGCGTGAGATACCGATGAACAAGTGGCCGATGGAAGTCCAGACAGCCGCCTTCGTTGCCGTCCTTGACGGCCACGACAAGAAGGAAGCCTGGTCGGGGATGAGTCACTTCGCTGGAGGGCGGTGGCATTGTGGACGTTGATTGGACTAAGGCCAACTGCGTAGGCACGGACACCGAGGCCTTCTACCCTGAAAAGGGATGCAGTATTGACGTCATTAATAACGCTCGCAGAGTGTGCATGCGGTGCGACATTGTCGATGGCTGCGCCGAGCATGGGATTCACCACGAAGCATTCGGAATATGGGGTGGCTTGACCACTAAGGATCGCAGGGAGATTCGACGCAAGAGAAACATCATCCTCGATCAGCATGCCGCAAGTGAGTTCACGCCATGAGCACAGCGAACAAGAGGAAAGGCACAACCTTCGAGGTTTCCATCGAGGACTACGGGAACGAGAACGGTCTGCACGCTCGACGGCTCCCTCGCTCTGGATCTAAAGACATCGGGGACGTCGCCATCGTCGGGGCTGACTTCGACATCGTGATCGAGTGCAAGAACGTGAAGAACGTGTGGGGAAAGATGAAAGAGTTCCTCAGACAGGCTTCACTCGAGGCCTCCTGGTACGAGTTGAAGTTTGGGAAGCCCGCGATAGGCGTCGTCGCCACTAAGACTAGGCAAGCAGGTACGGGTGAAGCTCGCATCACGCTCACGTACGACCAGTTCATCAACCTTATGCGCTGGGGTGGGATCGGTTGAGTACGAAAGACGTTGATAGGGCACATCTCTTAACGGTCGTGTTCGACCACTACGGGTACGAGATGCCCGTCAGTCGTCGGAAGATCCTGTGCCCTGTGCACGTGGAGGACAGGCCTAGCGCAGTCGTCGACCCCGATCAAGGGAAGTGGACTTGCTTCGCGTGCATGGAACGTGGAGACGGCTTCGACATTATTCGTATTAAGGAAAGTGTGGGTTTTTCAGATGCAGTCAAAATCGCAGAGGGACTTCTTGACTCAAGCCAGCGAGAATTACGAGAGTCTTCTAGCCGGAAGCCCAGCCGAGGAGTATCTCGAGGCTCGAGGAATTCCTCTGCAAGCGGCAGTTACGTCCCGTCTTGGGTACGTTGATGAGGCAGTCCCAGGCCATGACATGTACAAGGGGATGCTCTGCATCCCCTACTGGAGCGTGCATGGTGGTGTCGTTGCCGTGAAGTTCCGAGTGATTGACGATCGGCCTGGGTCCCGATACTTGTGGCCTCCTGGTCAACGGTCACACCTGTACAACGTCTCATCGTGCGTGAGTGGTGAGCCCTACATCGTGGTGTGCGAGGGCGAGTTGGATACGTGCGTAGCTTCCAGCGTCGCTGGATTGAATGCCGTCGGAATCGCTGGTGTCTCACATTGGAAGCCCCACCATCCGAGTGTCCTTCACGGCTTCCGTGACGTCTTCGTCGTCACCGATAACGACGATAAGGAAGACGGATCGAACCCTGGGCAGGACCTGGCGAGAAAGATCATCACGGATCTCCCTCACGCAAGGAATGTTTCTCTCCCGAAGGGGAATGACATATCAGATTTCGTTCATCAGAACGGGAAAGAAGCCCTCACTTCCCTGCTGGGCTTAAGCACCGCCGCATGACAGAAGACGAAATGGAGATGTTGTCATGGGCGATCCAGCACATCCAGTCGATTGGATTACGGATCATCAGCACGAATACGACAGAGGGGACTATCACTCTGTCCATCCACTCACCGACCACCCAGCGGTACGACGCCATGGGAAGGGCGTGGCACCAGAGCACTTAGCGGACTTCATCATGAGCATGGCTCGCATGAGTGCATCTCGAGTGCAGGGAATAGGTGCGGAGCAGTACGGAGGTGAGATCCAGAAGTTCGAGCGAATGTCGGCTTCTGAGATTTACGAGGCTCTGCTTGAGGAAGTCGCAGATATTTTCGCGTACGCGAGTTTCCTCGCCATCAAGGCTGGTGCTGCGCGATGAAGATCTTCATCATCTCCGACATTCAGGCCCCGATGGAAGACCGTCGAGCAGTAGCAGCGGTAACGGAGGCGGTGGCGGACTACCGACCTGACCTTCTTTTGTGTGTAGGTGACGAGGCCGACGCCCCCGAACCAGCACGCTGGAACAAGTCTTTCGCAGCGGAATATGCAGGTACCTTGCAAGCAGGTCTTGACAGGACCCACGACATCATGCGTGGGTTCCGTGAAGCAGCAGGTAAGAAGACTCCGTTCATCGTGATGCGTTCGAATCATGGTGACCGCATCGAGAAGTACATCTCCAAGTACGCGCCAGCTTTGACGGGCCTGCGCTCACTCGAGTACGAGGTTCTCCTCGGTTACGAGGAGTTGGGGATCGACTACAAGACGAAGCCGTACGAGTTCGTGAAGGGTTCGTGGCTTGCTCACGGTGATGAAGGATCCCTGATCCGCACGCCTGCGGGTACGGCTATGGGCTTGGCGAAACGCTGGGGTGTGCAGGCTGTGTTCGCTGGTCACACGCACAAGATGGGCATCCAGCATGACCACTTGTACTTGAACAACAAGCCAAGGGCTCTGCGATTCGGCATCGAGGTCGGGCATTTGATGGACCTCAACAAGGCTAACTACTTGAAGGCTGGCTCGGCGAACTGGCAGGCAGGTTTTGCCACGGCTGAGTTCGACAACGGTCGAACCTTCCCCGCTGTTCACCCAATCATCAACCGCCGCTTCACCTTGGAAGGTCGTACTTACCATGCGTAAGAGTGAGCGGAAGTGATCATCGACGAGGAGTTGATGAGTGATGTGCAGGCTGTCATATCGGGTGCGTCGCACGCGCTTGCGCGTGACTACCGCCTCTACACGCCAGCACAGGACATAGCGCAGGAGATGTGGGTGTGGTGCGTGAAGCACCCTGGAAAAATTTCTGACTGGTTGGATCGTGAGGAGAAAGCCGACCGTGCGCGTGGGATGAAAGCGTTGAATAAGACGCTGATGCGGCTGGGGGTTTCGTACTGTCGGCGGGAGAAAGCCGCCATCTCGGGTTACCACCCGTCTGACGAGTACTTCTACACGCGCAGCTTGATAGGTGCGCTACTCGAAGCCATCTGGAACGACAGCACTCTGGTCGTCAATGTCATAGATGACATGCCCAAGAGGAAGAAACTCGATAGCGAGGGGAACGATTTGCTGGCGATGATGTGTGACGTTGAGCGTGCCTTGAGTGTGCTCGATGGGAATCAGGTGGACCTGCTCATGCAGATCCACGTGGACAACATCTCTGTCATCGATCTGGCTGAGCGGGATGGCGTGACTCGGCAGGCTGTGGAGAACAGGGTGAGTCGTGCGCTCGATAAAATGATCACGTTCCTCGGGGGTGAGTACCCGTACTGAGGGGGCTGGGGAAAGCGGGTGAGACTCCCGCTTCCCCTCGGTTACTGCTTGCCTCACCCGCTATCAGCCTGCCGCCGTTGTCAGGCTGACAGGATCATTCTAGTTTGCATGTTGCTTAGGTTCTGTGCGACACGCCTTGATCGTTAGTCGATCCCACAGCATCCCGCACAGGATCCACAGGGGGACGAATCCAAGGAACAGGACCCCGAAGGTTCCTGGCTTGGTGGAGTCAACTCCTAGACCGTGAAGGGCTAGGAGTAGCGCGATGAATACGGCTGCTGCCCATGGGTTGGCGGTCACTCTGGTACTTCTACCAGACGTTGGATCACGCTTCTGGCTTGGCCTGGGCCAGGGCTGACGAGTTTGTCACGGGCTCGGGTGGCTTGCGCCTTCGATGGGTACGGCCCGAACGTGTACACCATCGACTGGCCCTCGACCTGCATGAGGACGGCGTAGGGCCTGTTGGCAGCCTTGGATACATGTTGCTTTCGGACCTGATCTAAGGCCTGTATGGCCTGCTCTGAGGCTTCTTCGAGGTTGTCCTGCGCTTGCATGAGGGCTTCCGCTACTGCTTCACGCTCTGCCTTCTTCACTCTTGGCATCTTTCTGCACCTCCTTGAGGCCGATGGCGGCGATCATCCCCCAAGTTCGCCAGTACTGGTAGGAGTTCGTTTGAGCACGCGGGTTGCCTTCGATCATCGAGCGCACAAGGGACACACCTGCCTTTCTGCCGAAGTTCAAGCCAGACTCCCACGCATCCATGAACACCGTGGGCTCTGTGATCGGGGTGAACCACCCGTCGTCGGGTGGTTTCACGTCAGGTGGTCTCATCGCGCTTCCTCTCCACGCACATCACGAACAGGGCGTACTTCTCTGGATCCTGCGGGTCAGGTTTCACCTGAGCCTCGAACTTACCGACCTCCCTGTACCCGTCCAGCCTGCCATTACGAATGAGGCTGGCTCGTGACAGGGCGGTGTTGTAGTTGTCGTACTGAGCGACGTTCGCCCATCGACCTGGCCTTGCGGCCACTCGCTTCGCGAGCTCGAACGCTTGCGCGTACCTGCCCGACCGTTTGGGTGGTGACTCCCACCTGAACTCGTGCGTCATTCCTATTGTTCTCCTTCCAGGAGTTCCTTCACATCCGCAAGAGCGTTTTCCACCAGCACGTCGAAGGGTGCTCCCATAATCAGTTGACCAAGTACGGTCAATCGAGCCATCAACTGCCATGCCATGATGGTCTGGTCGTCATCGTCGCAGCCACCACCGTCCGCGAACTCTCCTGTGTGGTGCTGGTAGTCGTAGACGCGCTGCCATGCCACGTCCACAGGGTGCTCTTCCTCTTCGGTGCTCATCTGAAATTCCTCCATTGTGTGATGTCGTCCCAGCAGCAGCGGCACACCTCGACGTGGTGGTCCGCTATGAACGTGGAGTCCGCACCGCAGCAATCGGTGCGAACGTCCCAGTAACCGGCGTCTGGTTTGTACAACTCAAGGGCAGACGTGGTGCCGGTGGTCTTGTTGCGGTTGTGTGGGCAGGTGCTCATGCGATGGTGATTGCTTCAACGCAATCAAGATCGACGACAAGAGGGTTGTCGAAGTCGAAATATCCCAGGTCATCCCCTGCGTGTGGGCTTAGTTTCAGGCCGTTGCCCCAATAGTCTTCGGTCAAGCGCATGACTTCACCAACAATCGTCGTGTCGTTGGTCATGCGAACTTCGACAACCCATCCGCTGAGCACCGATACCAGCGTGTCGTAGTCGGCGTTCCCGCTCAATCGAATGTCGGGCATACGAGCCTCGCGTTTGATCACTTCGCCTCCTTCGTGATTACGTACAGAACTTCCTTTTCAAGAATCGCCTGCATGATTGCGTTCAGCATTCTCATGCTGCCGTTCAACTCCTTCAGTTCCATCTCAATCTCTGACACGTCAGTCATTGCTACTCCTTCTCGTCGTGGCACTTGCAGTCGCAAGTGAGTTCGATTCCAAACACGGACCATTCAGGACCAGAACACCTGTCACATTCCCTCTCCTGCCCACGGTGGTTCTTGCACCACGAGGAGACAGGCATCAGTCATTGCCTTCGACAACGATCGTGTAGCCAAGAGCCAGACCGAGTCGTGTGTACGGGCCTAGCTCGTTCGCAGGAATGGACTTGATGAACTGATCGTCACTCGTGTACAGGTCGTATCGTCTGTGACGAGGTCTAGCAAAAATCATCGCAACACCTCTTGGCTTTCGATGGAACAAAGATGCGCTTCCCGAGCAGAATCGCCGTTGCCGCCTCATGGATCGGCACCCATCGCTCCTTGAACATGAACGCTTGACACTTGTACGGGTTGTATGTGACCTCTTCGAGCAATGGGTTCGTCGTGTATGCGTCCAGCAAGTAATCAGGCAAGGGTTGACTGCTCGCGTCGGTCAGTTCGCCGCGCACAAACGCATGCACGTTCTTCCTGCCCTCGCTCAGCACCTTGGCCCTACCCGCAGGCTGAACCGTGAACTTCACGTCATCAAACATGAGGAACTCGTAGTGATCGACAGAACCACCGATGGGTCGCGCCGATAAACACTTCTTGTGCAGGTTGTAGTACGCCTCAAAGCGAGCCACGACCATCCTCCTTCCTGGGTGGGGGCCGAAGCCCCCACCCGTTAGCATGTTGCATTTAGACGAGCAGGAGATCGAGTGCCTTGCCCTTGATCTCATCGAACTCGCCGAGCAGAACCTTCTCCGCACGCACGCTCTGCTTGTCGTCGCCACGTACTGAGGAGTAGTGATCTGCGAACTCCGTCACAGCGTTGAACAAGCCCCACGCTGTCTCGTCCTGAGCACGAACCTCGCTCTTCTTGTACAACTGGAACACGCTCTGCCGCAGGGTGGACTGCTTGGTGATGATCCGGTTATCAGCCGGTGACAGCAACTCACGGTCCATGTGTGGCTTCACGTGGTCAGGGAACGGGAACAGGGTCGCAAGAACCTCTGCCGCATCCTGGTCACGAAGCGTGATACCGAGGAGCCGG
>Ga0075481_10000587_pt1 | contig 13609 bp, 10 predicted proteins | sample DEB08_DNA_11_FD_76337 | JGI IMG/M metagenome (GOLD analysis project Ga0075481, IMG submission 76337) | Aqueous microbial communities from the Delaware River and Bay under freshwater to marine salinity gradient to study organic matter... | ecosystem: Environmental > Aquatic > Marine > Coastal ... | reverse complement strand
GACGTCGGGGGAACTGCTGGTCGTCGGCGGCTTCGATCCATCGAGGAGACGCACCACCCGCAACACGTGGTGGATCGATCCCCAGCGCGAGGAGGTGCGGGCCGGGCTGCCGCTGCCGGTCGAACACGGCGCGGCTCGGGTCCACCTGGCCGAGACCGAGTCGGGCGTGGCGATGCTGGGCGGGGAGTGGCGAACTCGCACGGCCCGGGGCGAAGTCGATCTCAGCGTGCTGGCCGCCGGTGGGGCGGCGACCGATCGCCGTCGTCGCCTCGCACCTCTGCCGGTCTCGGGGACTCGCCGCATGCGAATCCAGACGCCCGGCATCGAGTTGATCGGCGGCTATCGATACCGATCGCCGGAGGAGGCCTCCGCCACGGGCCTTCCCGCCGGCGTCCACTTCGACACCCGCAGTTACCGGCTCTCCCTCGTCCCCGCCGGACGGGGCGACTGATCGGAACGACCCGCGCAACCGGCCCCGCTCGCCTCGCTCCGCGGCCGATCCGGCGAACCCGACTTGCGCCGCGGCCCCGACGGGACGACTCCACTCCCCATGGCCACCAATCGAAATCCATCCTTCGTGAACGTCTCGGGTCCGCTCTCGAAGATGCCCGGTGGCATCCAGACCGAGCCCCTGACGCTCGAGCGTTCGCCCTCGACGCTGTTCATCCGCTTCCACGGCCCCACCCTGGGTCAGGAGGCGGCCGCGGAAGCCGCCCGAATCGCCGCCGCCGCGATCGAGGTCGCCGCCGATCCGCTTCGTCGGGTGGTGTTGGATCTGTCGGCCCTTTCGGGCATCTCCAGCCTGGGCCTCGGCACCTGCCTCGATTTGCGACGCCGCGCCGACGCTCGCGGTGCGGAGGTGGTTCTGCTGGGCCTCAATCCACATCTCCAAGCGCTGTTCGCGACGATGCGACTTGATCGCCTGTTCGTCGTCGAAGCCTCGGCGGAGAGCCTCGCTCGTCGCATGGCGGCGGCCTGACTCGCCGGTCCAACCGCATCCCGGTACCGACAACGCCCGGATTTCGGCCTGAGGCTACGCTTCGGCACGCCTCCCGGAGCCCGCCGTTGTCCAGCTGCGCCGACTCGACCCGATCCGCCCGATCCCTGAACTCCCGACTCGGTGGACCGGGGTCCGTCCTGCTCGCCGTGGCGATCGTCTCGGTCGCCCTTCCCGGCTGCTACCGCCGCGTGGTCGGGGTGAAGAACAATCCCGGCTACGAGGGGAAGGTCTACGAGCCCAACCTGAAGGACGGAGAGGAGAACGCGATGGTGGAGTTGTTCACCGTCGAACGGACCCGACCGGTCTCCAAGTGATCGCCTGACGGCTCCAGAGGCCGATCACCCACCGGTCTCCTCGAATCGAGGGTCCGAACCTCCGCGAGTCGAGAGCGGGGATTCGTCCATGCGACAGGGCCGGAGATCCCCGGCTGGGCCACTCCGACACGACGAATCCCATCCCGCCCGCCTCCGAAGAGGCCAGCGTCGAGTCGGCGGTCTCGGCCGCGCAACGTCGGCAACCTCCGGTCCGACAGCGACGCGTCTACACTGCTCCGCGGCCGAACGCCGCCTTGCCCACCGCCTGCTCGGAGAACGCCCCCGATGGGACTTGAAGCCGCCCTGCCGCTCGACAGCGTCCTGACCACGCAGCTCAATCGCGTGATCAACTGGGCCCGGCGATCGAGCGTCTGGCCGATGCCCTTCGCGACCGCCTGCTGCGGCATCGAACTGATGGCCACCGCCTGCAGCCGTTTCGACCTGGCCCGGTTCGGTGCCGAGGTCATGCGGTTCAGCCCCAGACAGGCCGACCTCCTGATCGTCGCCGGCCGGGTTTCGGTGAAGACGCTGCCGGTCCTGCAGCGGATCTACCAACAGATGACCGAGCCCAAGTGGGTCATCTCCATGGGCGCCTGCGCATCCACCGGCGGCGTGTTCGACACCTACGCGGTCGTCCAGGGCGTGGACCAGTTCATCCCCGTCGACGTCTATGTCCCCGGCTGCCCGCCGCGTCCGGAGATGCTGATCGAGGGGATCATGGCGATCCAGCGGATCATCGACAGCGACAACATCCCCCGGGATCCCGACGGCAAGCGTCTTCCGCTGGAGATCGCCCTGCAGCCCAACTACGCCCCGCGTCCGCAGCCGATCGGCGTCACCGTCGGCGCGACCTGACGCCGAGACGCGATCCGCTCCAGATCGCCGTCGCTCGATGCCCGACGTCGAGAGCCCTCGTCGCGGATCCGCAACCGCATTGCACTCACCGAAGGCCGTCGAGGAACGTCTCGAGGCGATCGAACGCCTCGACGAGGTGGTCGTCGCCGCAGGCGAAGCTGAATCTCGCGGCGGTTCGCCCCGGACCGCCGAAGTCGCGCCCCGAGACGACGCCCACCAGGGCCTCCTCGAGGAGTGCCGCCGCAAAGCCGTCGCCGTCCTCGATCAGACGTCCTCCCGGACTGGTCCGTCCGAGGATCGCCGTCAGATCCGTGAACGCGTAGAACGCGCAGGTGGGCGTCGGCGCCTGAAGGCCCGGCATCGCAGCGAGTCTCTGCGCGACGAGCGCCGCCCGGCGGGCGAACGCCTTCCGCATCGACTCGACGGCATCGGCGGAGCGTTCCAGCGCCTCGACGATCGCCGGCATCAGGAAGGTCGGAATCCCATTGGTCATCTGACCCTGGAGTCTGATCATCGCCCGAATCGCCTCGGTCCCCTCGCCGGCCGCGGCCGCGTATCCGATGCGCCAACCGGTCATCGCGAACGCCTTGCTCATGCCGTTGATGGTGATGGTTCGGTCGGCGACCTCCGGGCAGGACCCGATCGAGAGGAACGACGCGGCGGGATCGATCTCGGGATAGACCAGCTTCTCGTAGATCTCGTCGCTGACGACGGTGATCTCGGGATGGCCCGCCAGCATCGCCGCGATCTCCCGGATCGAGTCGGGCGAATGCATCGTGCCGGTCGGATTGGAGGGCGAGTTCAGCACCAGCACCCGAGTGCGGGGCGTGATGGCCCGCTCCAGGTCCTCCGCGGTCACGAGGTATCCCCTCGACGCCTCACCGGGCACCTCGACCACAGTCCCGCCCGCGAGACGGATCAGCGGGTCGTAGCTGACCCACGCCGGGGTCGGCAGCAGCACCTCGTCGCCCGGCTCGACCAGGCACTCCATCGCCAGATGCAGGGCGTGCTTGGCCCCCACCGTGATGGTCACGCCGGAGGCCTCGCAGGCCAGACCGTTCTCGCGACGCAGCTTCGAGGCGATCGCCGCCCGGGCGTCCGGCGTCCCCGCGGTCGGCGCGTAGTGGGTCAGTCCGGCTCGCAGTCCGGCGATCGCCGCCTCGACGATGTTCGCCGGCGTCGTGAAGTCCGGCTCGCCCGCGGTCAGCGACAGCACCGGTCGGCCTTCGGCCGCGAGGGCCCGGGCCCTCGCGGCGGCGGCGAGGGTCGAACTCTCGGCAAGGCTTCGGACGCGGGACGCGACTCGCATGGTCGTCCGAGCATACCGACGCCTCGGGCGTTCCCGCGTAGACTCCCGCCATGCACTTCGAAGCGCACGCAGCGATCGTCGAGGACCTCGAGGCGCGGATCTTGACCATCCGCGACTCTCTTTGACTGGGATCGCAAGAAGGCCGAGCGGGACCGGGTCGAGTCCCGCATGAACGAGGCGGACTTCTGGGACGACCCCGAAGCCGCCAAGAAGGTCATCGCCGAGTTCAAGACGCTCAAGGCGCAGGTGGATCCCCTCGAGCAGGCCATCGCCGATCTCGAGGAGGCCCGCACCGCGCTCGACCTCGCTCGCGAAGCCGGCGACGACGAGTTGCTCGTCGAAGCCGACGAGTGCCTCTTCGCCCTGCAGAGCCACATGGAGAAGGTCGAGATGCAGTCCCTGCTGTCGGGACCGCACGACCACCGCGACTGCTTCGTGACCATCCAGGCCGGCGACGGCGGCACCGAGGCCGACGACTGGGCCTCGATGCTCGAGCGGATGTACCTCTACTACTGGGAGCAGCGGGGCTTCAAGGCGGCGGAGATCAACCGCATCGAGGGAACCGAGACCGGCATCAGCGAGGTCGCCTACCACCTCAAGGGTCCCTTCGCCTACGGGATCATGAGTTGCGAGCGAGGCACGCATCGCCTCGCCCGGGTCAGTCCCTTCAATTCGCAAGGGAAGCGGCAGACCAGCTTCGCGACCGTCGACGTGACGCCCGAGTTCGAGGACCGGGATCTCGAGATTCCCGATCGCGACCTCGAGATCACGCCGTTCGTCCGAGCGTCCGGTCCAGGCGGGCAGAACGTCAACAAGGTGGCCAGCGCCATCCGCGTCGTGCACAAGCCCACCGGAATCATGGTGGTCGCCTCGACCTATCGCGACCAGCCGCAGAATCGCCGGCAGGCCCTGCAGGTGCTGCAGGCGAAGCTCGAACAGCTCGAGGAGGAGAAGCGGCAGGCCGAGCTCGACGCGGCCACCGGCGGCAAGGTCGATCGCGGCTGGGGCACCCAGATCCGCAGCTACGTGATCTACGACAACCGTGTCAAGGACCACCGGACCAACTTCGAGATGGGCAACCCGCAGACCGTGCTCGACGGCGATCTCGAGGGCTTCATCGACGCCGAACTGAAGCGGCGACGCTCGTCGCGCGAGAAGTCCCCGAGCGCCTGAACCGATTCGGTCCGGTCAACCGCCGCACGGACATCCCCACAACCCGGCCGTGTGAACCGAGCAGCGCCCCGCCGGGTCGGTGGTGCTCGCTGCGCGCGCCGCGGGGGTTGGGCGCCGGCGCCCGATCCCGTCGATAGAGGAACCCATGACCAGTGCTCCCCGCCGCCGAGAGGCGTCCACGCCATCTCCAAACGCCTCCGGTCCCGGCCACCCCCTGCCGACGGACTTCGTCGACTTCGGTCGGGACATCTGCTGCCGATCCACCGAGAACACCCGCCGCGAGTGGCTCGTGACCAACGGACTCGGCGGCTACGCCTCCGGCACCATCGGCGGCATGCTCACCCGCCGCTACCACGGCCTGCTGGTCGCCGCGACGAAGCCGCCGACGGAACGACGCCTTCTGCTCGCCAAGCTCGACGAGACGCTCGAGACCGGCACGGAGTCGATCCAGCTCGCCGGCAACGTCTGGCAGGGCGGCATGGTCGAGCCCGACGGGTTCATCCACCTCGAGAGGTTTCGGCTGATCGGTTCGATTCCCACGTGGACCATCGCGGTCGGACCCTTCCGCCTCCGCAAGCAGATCTTCATGCCCCACGGCCGAAACGCGGTGGCGGTCCGGTACGAGCTGATCCGGGGACCGCACCCGGTGACGCTGCGCGTGAAGGCGTTGGCCAATCATCGCGGCCATCATCAGGTGACCGGCGGACACGCGTTCGACGCCGAGGTCTCGAACATCGACCACGGCGTCAGGGTCGCCCTGCCGGCGGTCCGCGATCTCGATGCCATCGACCTGTTCCTGCAGTGCGAGAACGGCGTGGCCGAGCCGGCGGGCGAGTGGTTCGAGAACTTCCTGCTCCAGGTCGAGTGGAACCGGGGATACGACCATCTCGACAACAACCTGCACGCCGCCGATCTGGTGCTTCGACTCGAACCCGGTGGCCACGCGACCGTCGTGGCCGGGACGGAGGCGATGGACGCCATCGACGGACGCGGCCTGCTCGAGGCCGAACTCGATCGTCAGCGAGGTGTGATCGAGGCCGCGGCCGCCTCCGCCGCGCCGGCACCGATCCGACACCTCGTGCTGGCGGCCGACCAGTTCATGGTCCGACGCGAGGACGGCGGCGACCCGGGCACGTCGATCATCGCGGGATATCCCTGGTTCTCCGACTGGGGTCGCGACACCATGCTGAGCCTGCCGGGCCTTTGTCTGGCCACCGGTCGCGCCGAGGCGGCGGGCGGAATCCTCGAGACGTTCGCCCGCCACCTCGACGGGGGCCTGCTGCCCAACCGCTTCCCCGACGAGGGCACCGCACCCGAGTTCAACAGCGTCGACGCCTCGCTGCTCTATCTGGAGGCGGTACGTCGCCACGTCGCCGCCGTCGCGGACGACGCGCTGCTGGCTCGCCTCTGGCCGAGTCTCGAGGCGATCGTGGAGTCCTACGTCGCCGGCACGAGGCACGGCATCGGCGTCGATCCCGCGGACGGCCTCGTCCGCGCGGGCGAGGATGGCCTGCAACTGACCTGGATGGACGCGAAGGTCGGCGACTGGGTGGTCACACCACGGATGGGCAAGGCGGTCGAGATCAACGCGCTCTGGTACAGCGGCCTGCGTTCGATGGCGGCGTTCGCCTCGCGCCTCGGCCGCGACGGCGGCTCCTACGCGACCCTCGCCGATCGAGTGGAGTCTTCGTTCGATCGATTCTGGAATCCCGAGACCGGCTGCTGCTTCGACGTCCTCGACGGTCCGGAGGGCGACGATCCCGCGATTCGTCCCAACCAGTTGATCGCCGCGGCGCTGGAGCACTGTCCGATGTCGGCCGAACGCCGAGAGCGGATCGTCGCGCTCGGTGCCGAACGACTCTGGATCTCTCTGGGCATCCGAACCCTCGCCCCCGAGGAGTGCGACTACATCGGGGTCTACCGCGGAAACCAGCGAACCCGCGATGCGGCCTACCACCAGGGCACGGCGTGGCCGTGGCTCATGGGGCCGTTTCTCGAGGCCCATCACGCCGTGCACGGCGACGACGAGTTCGTGCTGGCGGCGCTGCGGCCCTTTCTCGAACATCTGAAGGACGCCGGCCTCGGCTCGATCAGCGAGGTCGTCGACGGCGACGCGCCGCACGAACCGGGCGGCTGCATCGCTCAGGCGTGGTCGGTGGCGGCGACGCTCGACCTGTGGTTCCGCGTCGCCGGTCGATCGGGCGACCCGGCGACGAAGCGACCCGCCTCCCGGAAGCGATCCAAGGTCGCCTCCCGCTGAGTCCGTATCCTCGTGGGGATGGCGAACCGCAAGACCCGCTCTTCGCGCACGAGCCCCGCGGACATCGCCGCACCGCCGGCGGCGGCCCGAACGCTCGAGCGCACCCGGCGCGGCCGACGGGGGAACGCCTCCGAACACGCGACGGAGACGGGTTCGGAGTCCTCGACCTCCTCCAGGTCCGCGAAGGCGCCCGAGGCCGCGAGAGCCCCGGGTCGGAAGAGGACTTCCGCGTCCGTCCCTCGCAAGGCCGCCAAGTCGTCGTCCGATCGCGGCGCCGTCGCCATGCCGGCGCATCCGGAGACCGAGGGCCTGATCCATCGAGGCCGCCATCCGGAGATCGATCGGATGATCGAGGATCGCGAGCGGGAGAAGCCGTGGCGGCTCTGGGGTCCCTACGTCTCCGAGCGCCAATGGGGCACGGTGCGGGAGGACTACTCCGCCGACGGCAACGCCTGGTCGTACCTGCCCCACGACCACGCCCGCAGCCGCGCCTACCGCTGGGGCGAGGACGGCATCGCCGGCTTCAGCGACTTCGAACAGCGCCTCTGCCTGACGGTGGCGTTCTGGAACGGGCGCGATCCGATCCTCAAGGAGCGGTTCTTCGGACTCGCCAACGGCGAAGGCAACCACGGCGAGGACATCAAGGAACTGCACTGGTACCTCGACGCCACACCGTCGATGTCGTACCTGAAGATGCTCTACAAGTACCCGCAGCGGGCGTTCCCCTACGAGGCGCTGGTGCGGGAGAACGCGGCTCGATCGAAGAAGGAACGGGAGTTCGAACTGCTCGACACGGGCATCTTCGACGACGACCGCTACTTCGACGTCGAGATCGAGTGGGCGAAGGCCTCGACCGACGACATCCTGCTGCGAATCACGGCCTTCAACCGCGGCCCTGACGATGCGGACCTCGCGGTGCTTCCGCAGTTGTTCTTCCGCAACACCTGGGCCTGGGAGGAGGACTCGCACCACCCGAGGATCGCGAAGGCCGGACGCGTCGAACTCGTCGCCGACCACGACGATCTCGGCGAGTACACGCTGGTGTGCGACGGCACGCCGGAGATCCTGATCTGCGAGAACGAGACCAACGCGGAGCGGCTCTACGGACAGCCACGCGAAGGACGGACCTTCAAGGACGGGATCGGCGACTTCGTGGTCGACGGACGCGTCGACGCGGTGCGCACCGAGGGGTCGGGCACCAAGGCGGCCATGCTGCACCGGCTTCGGGTGCCGGCCGGCGGAAGCGCCGTGGTGCGGACCCGCCTCGCGAAGCGACTGCCCGCGAAGCCGTTTGCGAGGTTCGACGAGATCGTCTCCCAGCGGGTGCTCGAGACCGACGAGTTCTTCGGTCTCTTCCGAAACCGCGTCGTCGAGGAGGACCTCCGCACGGTGCAGCGACAGGCCTTCGCGGGCCTGGTCTGGACCCGGCAGTACTACAGCCTCGACGTTCGTCGCTGGCTCGACGGCGACCCCGCCCAGCCGCCCCCTCCGCCGCAGCGGAAGCAGGGGCGCAATCGCCACTGGCGGAACTTCTCCACCGAGTACGTCCTCTCGATTCCCGACAAGTGGGAGTACCCGTGGTTCGCCGCGTGGGACCTCTCCTTCCACTGCGTCGCGTTCGCCGGCATCGACCCGTCGTTCGCCAAGAAGCAACTGAAGCGCCTTCTGCACGACCGGGCGATGCATCCCTCCGGCGAGGTCCCCGCCTACGAGTGGGCCTTCAGCGACGCGAACCCCCCGGTCATGGCGTGGGCGGCGTGGCGGGTCTACCAGATCGATCGGACGCTGTTCGGCCGCGGCGACACCGAGTACCTCAAGCAGGTCTTCCATCGGATGCTCCTGCACTTCACCTGGTGGGTGAATCGCAAGGACGCCGACGGCAACAACGTGTTCGAGGGCGGCTTCCTCGGCCTCGACAACGTCGGCATCTTCGACCGCAGCCGACCGCTGCCGACCGGCGGCAAGCTGATGCAGGCCGACGGCACCGCGTGGATGGCGATGTTCTCGCTGACGATGATGAGGATGTCGCTCGAACTGGCCCTCGAGGATCCGGTCTATCAGGATCTCGCCGGCAAGTTCTTCGAGCACTTCCTGCAGATCGCCGAGGCGATGACCGCGTTCGGCGGATCCGAGGGCGGCCTCTGGGACGAGCGCGACGAGTTCTACTACGACTACCTCGAGATCCCCGGCGGCCACCGAGGCCCGATGCGGATCCCGTCGATCGTGGGCCTCGTCCCGCTCTTCGCCGTCGAGGTGCTCGAACCGGAGATGCTCGAACGCCTACCGGTCTTCGCCAAGCGGGTGGACTGGTACTTCGAGCAGCGACCGGATCTGACCGACCTCGTGTCGCACTGGCCGGTGAAGGGCAAGGGCGAACGCCGACTGCTCTCGCTGCTTCGGGGCCATCGCATGAAGTGTCTGCTGCGACGGGCCCTCGATCCGGAACAGTTCCTCTCTCCGCACGGCGTGCGATCGATGTCGAAGTCGCTGCGGGACGATCCCTACGAGATCCGAGTCGGCGACCGGACCTACTCGGTGCGGTACTGGCCCGGCGAGAGCGAAGGCGAGGAGTTCGGCGGCAACTCCAACTGGCGGGGGCCGGTCTGGTTCCCCGTCAACTACCTGCTGATCGAGAGCCTCTCGCGGTTCCACCAGTACTACGGCGACGACTTCCGGGTGGAGGCGCCCACCGGCAGCGGCCGGACCGCGAGCCTGCTCGAGATCGCCGACGATCTCTCGGCGCGGCTCTGCCGCCTGTTCCTGCCCGGCACCGATGGGAACCGCCCGATCCACGGCGGCGATCGACGGTATCGCGAGGACCCCCACTTCAAGGAACTCATCCACTTCTTCGAGTACTTCGACGGGGACACCGGACGCGGCTGCGGGGCGAACCACCAGACCGGCTGGACGGGCCTCGTCGCCAAGTTGATCACGCCCCGCCAACTGCGTCTCTAGGGCCCGCCTCGAACGTCCGGGAACCGTCGCCGCGACCGCCTCGTTCGATGCCGCCGTCACGATCCGACCGCGGCCCGGTCGCTCGGGAACGACGATCTGAAGACCGGCCACGGACTCGTCGATGCTCGCCCGACGCGGCGAATTCGACCGTCGCCGTGGAGGAGGCACCGACGCATGTCGAGCGGAGCACGCTGGGATCGCCGGCGATTCGATCACACCGGACGCCCAGAATCCGCCATCGGTCCCGGGCGACGTCGTTCCGCTCGCCTTGCGGATCTCTGGAGCGATCTCCCGGCCCTGACGCAGGTGACCGTGATCTTCGGATTCGGCGCGATCGGCTGCGTGGTCTACGCCGCGGCGATGTACGTGCTGAACGGTCGATCGACCAGCGACTTCATCGACGTGCTGGTTCTGGTCGCAGGCGTGATCCTCTCTCTGACCGTCGGCATCGCGGTCTTCCACAGCCGCAAGCGCGAGACCGAGCGACTGGCGATGGCCGCGAGCCGTCGCGAACTCGAGCAGATCCTCGAGGCCGCGAACCGGGTGGGCATCATCGCCACCGACTCCGACGGCGTCATCCAGCAGTTCAACACCGGCGCGGAGTGGATGCTCGGCTTCGAGGCCCGCACCGTCGTCGGACGCCAGACGCCGCTGGTCTTCCACCTGCCCGCCGAACTCGAGTCCCGCGCCGCCGAGTTGAGCCCGCGGAGCGGCCCGAGGATCGAGGGGTTCGAGGCGCTGGTCGCCGATGCCCACGATCCCGACGTCGGAGAGCGCCTCTGGACGCTTCGGTGCCGGGACGGCCGCTCGATCCGCGCCTCGGTCTCGGTCAGCGCGGTCCGCGATGGACGCGAACAGACCACCGGCTACCTGTTCGTGGCCCGCGACGTGACCCGCGAACAGCACGCCCTTTCGGGTCTGCAGGAGGCCAAGCGGGTCGCGGAGCAGGCCAACGAGACCAAGAGTCGCTTCGTGGCCAACATCAGCCACGAGATTCGCACCCCGATGACCGCGATCCTCGGCTACGCCGACCTCCTCGAGGACGAGGCCCTCGATTCGGGCACCCGGCTCGAGTACGTGCGCACGATCCGCCGAAACGGCGACCACCTGCTCGCGATCATCAACGACATCCTCGACATGGAGCGGATCGCCTCCGGCAAGCTGCCGGTCGAGGCCGAGGACACGCCACTGCCGGAGCTCGTCCGCGAGGTCACCGATCTCATGCGGGTCCGCGCCGACGCGAAGGGCCTCCCGATCGAGATCGACGTCGGCGGCAGCGTGCCGCGCCGCCTGCGAACCGATGGAATGCGCCTGCGGCAGATCCTGATGAACCTGCTCGGCAACGCGATCAAGTTCACCGATGCGGGGTGCGTGCGACTCACGATCGGCGAAGACGCCGCCCCGGGCGGCCGGCGGCTGCTTGCGATTCGGGTCGCCGACACGGGCGTGGGCATTCGATCCGAGCAGTTGGATCGACTCTTCGAGCCCTTCACCCAGGCGGACTCGACCAGCACCCGTCGTCACGGCGGTTCGGGCCTGGGCCTTGCGATCTCGCGTCGTCTGGCCCGCCTGCTCGGCGGCGACCTGCTGGCCCGATCGGTGTACGGCGAAGGCAGCGTGTTCACGTTGACGCTGCCTCTCGAAGGCGCTTCGGACGCGGCGCCGAGCACCATGTTGTCGCCGACCCGCGATGGTCCGGCCGCGACGAGCGCGGCGGTGGCCTCGGATCCGGCGGTTCGGATCCTGTTGAGCGAGGCGCCGCGGCGTGAAGGGTCCACGGAGGCCGCCCCCGTTCCGCTGCCGGCCGAGCGAGCGACCGCTCCGGCCGCCGAATCGGAAGGCGCACCGACCCAGCCCCGGGTCAGCGAGCCGAAGCCCGGACGACCACCGCGGCGGCGTGGCCTCGAGGCGCTCCTCGACGATCTTGCGGACGGACACGATCTCGATCGGCCTGCGGCCGGTGTGGATCGACGTCGCACGACCGACCATGCCGCAGCGCGGACGCCCCCGCCATCGGCCTCTACGGCAACCAGGACGACGCCTCGGGGGCCGCTGTCGGGTTGCCGGATCCTGCTTGCCGAAGATGGCCCCGACAACCGTCGTCTGCTCGGCCTCCATCTCGACCGCGCCGGTGCGGAACTGACGACCTGCGAGGACGGTCAGCAGGCGGTCGATCGCCTGAGCCGGGAGGGTCTCGAACGGACCTTCGATCTTGTGCTGATGGACATGCAGATGCCCCGCCTCGACGGCTACGAGGCCACCCGGCAGCTTCGGACGCTCGGATTCCGGCGGCCGATCATCGCCCTGACCGCCCACGCCAGCACCAACGATCGGGAACGGTGCCTCGCCTGCGGCTGCGACGACTACGCCAGCAAGCCCATCGACGCCAAGGCGTTGGTGGCGCTCTGCCAGCGATGGATGTCCACGGAGGCCTCCGGCCTCCGAGCCGCCTGATCGGCGCGGTACCCTATGGGGGATGACTGGTTCTGGCACCGACCCCTGGGCTCCCTACCGCACCGCCGTCCTGCACTTCGGCGACCCGCCGAGTTTCACCATGGAGGTGTCCGCCGCCGTGCCGGACGCCACCGTGAAGGCCTTGCACAAGGCGGGTTTCGACGCAGCGTTTGCGGTGATCACGGCGCACCATCCGTTCCCGGAGAAGCTGCCCGAGGCGGAGAACGACGCTCGTCACCGCGAACTCGCCGACGAGATCGCCCGCCGGAAGTGGCTGCATCTGCCCTGCACCGGCAAGAGCCCGGACGGCGGTCACGAGGAGCCGGGACTTGCGGTCGCCTGCGGTCGCCGCGAGGCCATCTCGCTGGCCCGCCGATTCGGCCAGGCCGCCCTCTACTGGTGGGACGGCGAGGCGATGTGGATCGAGCCGGCGCTCGCGAGCACGCCTCGAGAGCAGCTCACCCCCGCCGGCTGAGGTCGGTTCCCCCACCCGACGTCTTCGCGGGCAGCCTTCGGCCGGCCGGGGCGTATCCTTCGCGTGTGCTGTCTGCGAGGCGGTGGATCCCTGCTCCGAGTCGGTGAAGGATCTCCTCCTCCGTTCGTCAACCATGCCCCGGAAACCGATCATGTTTCGCGCCTGTCGCACCGCAGTGCTGCTGTCGACGCTGTCGATGGCGATTGCCACCACTCCACTCGCATGCCAATCCACCGGCATCTCCGCGGCGTCCAGCGCCTCGAAGACCTTTGCCACCATGGGCACTTCGATCGCCGACGTCCGAACCTCGCTCGACAAGCTCGCCGCGAACCTCGACGAGATGTCGACCGCCGGGGAGCGCGGAGTGAGCGGCGACTTGAAGAAGCTCTTCTCGAGCTACAGCAGTCTCGAGACCGGCCTCGCCAAGTCCGCGAGACGACTCGACGATGCCGCGAAGGCCTGCGCTCGCGAGACCACGTCCTACCTGAACGTCCGACGCAAGCAGAACGCGTCGATGACCGACCCCGCGGTCAAGCAACTCGATCTGAAGCAGATCGACGAACTCGTCAGCAGCGAACTCCAGACCCGTGACGCCTATCTCGCGGTCAAGGGCCAGCTCGAGCCGCTGCTCTCCTCCGCCGCGTCGCTCGAGACCTATCTCGCCAACAACCTCAACACCGCGGGGGTGGCGGCGGGTGCCGCACTGTTCCAGAAGACCGCCGATCAGATCCGCGACGTGTCGCCCGCACTCGAGGCCTGCTCGAAGGCCTACCGGGCGCTCGCGAACTCGATGGTGCCGCCGAAGGACACCGGC
>Ga0075481_10000586_pt1 | contig 13619 bp, 30 predicted proteins | sample DEB08_DNA_11_FD_76337 | JGI IMG/M metagenome (GOLD analysis project Ga0075481, IMG submission 76337) | Aqueous microbial communities from the Delaware River and Bay under freshwater to marine salinity gradient to study organic matter... | ecosystem: Environmental > Aquatic > Marine > Coastal ... | reverse complement strand
CCGTAATCGTTCCAGAGACTAACCTAACGCTAACACTGAAGGTAAAAGTCCTGCCACCAGCGCCTGAACCATCATCAACAATGGTGACAGCTTGGTATATTGAGTCGAAGGTGCCATCAAAGGTAGCTTGCGTGGCAGAGTCGACGGTTATACCGCCGCCGCCGCCTGTCGCATAAGCCCCATTCGTCATATCCTCTGATGCAGTGATCAGATTCCTGACTACCCGATTCCCCTCAATCCTTGCCTGATTCGACAGGGCATCAGTGTTCTTGCCTTGGTAATCAGTGAAGGTGGCTGTGGTGGCGCGGGTGTAGGATGGGGTCATGCTCCCTAGCGCATACTTCGGCGTTAGCGAACTATTCAGGTTTAACTGAAACGATGGTATGGCCCCATCTTCGCCATACAAAACGTCCAGAATATCCGCATATAGCGGAGCGTAAAGAACGTCAGCAAGCATGACTTAAAGTGTCGTGTGAGTGATGTTGATATCTGGAGAGGTAGCGCCTGCCAGCTTCGCTTGAAGTAGCATGTTCTTACCAATCAGAAACCGCTGCTGGTGCCCCGCCGCAATCGTTGAGGGGTTAGTGTCAAGCGTTTCTCCATCTCCTGACTCGTCAACAGATCGAGTAAGAAACGTCAGTGTGCCGCTACCGAATGTCGCATCTGCATGGACAATGACAGCCACTTGAATATCTTGGCCTGTCGGCTGAATGTCATAAGTGCCATTCGCGGTGATGTTAGTAAGGGTACTCAAGGGCCGAATCTCCCAGAAAAAGTAGAGTTCAGCGTGTAATTTTACGGCGGTTCAACGCAATCTGTTTGCACATGCGTACAGTGAGTTGCTTCACATGAAACAATCTTGATCCCTCTGGCAATGCCGGGAGTTACCTTTATCCTCCCTTGCGACTCAAGATGCTCAATCCAGAGCTTTGCCGAATTCTTTGAGTTGCATCCGAAATGATCTGCGATTTCTGCCAGCGATGGGGGGAATCCCTTTTCATCAACATGAAACTGAAGGAACTCCAACACTTTTTCCAACTGCTCTTTCAACTGCCATTTTCGATTTGTCATAAGCGAACCCTGTTTTTCAGCCAGCCGTATAGAAACCTCTCGTCTTTCTCTCGTGAGCGCGTCAGCCTGATGTACCTGTCACCTTGCAAGCAATTCAGTGCCTTCAAAAGTATCTGAGGGTCGCGCTTCCAGCCCATATCTGGATAATCCTGAAAGTACCAGCGCAGTTCGTTTTCGATATAGCTACGATTCATCCAGTTCCACCTCAAACGCCTTCAGTACGGCAAGCATGTATTGATTCTCAGATACGGGGTAATACCGTCTGGCAATCCATAAGGCTCGATTCATCTTCTCGTAAATGTTCAATAGCTCCACACCCTCGGCCTGGGCCGTCCTGTTTTCCCTTCGCCTATTCCAATGTGAATAAAGCGCCCCGTTCCTCTCTGATTGACCCCGACCCCCGTCACTCTGGGATGCGCCATAGCCGCTTTAAGAACGTGCCATGCTGTTTCATGTGAAACCGCAACATCAGCGCATGTACCCTCGCTATGCTCTCCTGGCGTAGCCTTTCGAGCCTCGATAGGGTGATTAGGACAACGGTAGCCAGAGCTAATCCTGAGAGGACTGCCAACCGCATCGCGTATGTCTTGTAACGTGTCAATGAGTCCATATTTGATCTTGTTCTCCCCGCAGTGCGTACAAGCAAACTCTGAGGGGGTAAAGTTCTTCCACCTCAATGAATCGACTCCACGGCTGCAATCTTCGGTTTCTCTGCGCGTTTGGCCTCAACCCATTCCTTAACGTCCTGCCGGAGTGCTTCGTAGTGCTTCTCCCGCAAAGGCATCATTTCCGCATGGCAGGTAGAGCAAGCCAGGACAGACTCCGACTTCGACACTCTCACATAGCAATACCCGCCGCTCGCCACGATCATCTGCATGGCGGTATAGTCTTGATATTCATCTTCCTGGCCGCAGCATTCGCAGACCACTTTCCACGGTTTACTCATACCGCCTCCCGATATTTCAGCATTGAATGGTCTTTTAGGTTAGGCCACCACTTTGAGGGCTTGCCGACCTTCACAAGCCTGCCCTTGCTGCCCCTGATGCCCAGGTATGTCACCAAGTCCCTGCCGTAGCGGTAGTGACAGTGATTTACGTCATCGAGGATTTTCAGCCTTCCGACCCTAGGTGCGCCGTACGTTACTATTTCCTTCACTGGCATCCGATGCGAAGCCAAGTTTGCCCCGACCAGCAGCGCGATGGCCCCGCCAGCAGAGTGTCCTGTGAGCGTTACAGGCCCGCGAACCTCTCTGGCTATCCTAACGCTAAGGTCTGAGGCAACGTCCCAGAAACCGCCTGAGACAAGCCCTAGGCCGTCCTCCCATCTTGGCAGGAATCTGGCGTCTGTGAAGAAATCCCTCCCGTCTTTCGTTCCTGCGATTGATACGACCTGACCGTCGATTCGGTATTCAAAACCCTCGATTATGTCGTGCCATTCTGAGTAGACGAGCAGGGAAAGCTCTGCGAGTGTTCTGTGCCTCATGCGAACAGCCTCCCTTGCGCTTGAGCCATACGGATGCGCTCACAAGCTATATCGAAATATTTAGGCTCTAACTCGATGCCAATAAACTCCCGTCCGAGGTTCATGCAGGCGACTCCAGTGGTGCCGCTGCCCATGAATGGATCGAGGATTCTGTTATCGTCAGGAATTTGAGAAAGACACCACTCCATCAGTGCTACAGGTTTTTGCGTCGGGTGCTGCGTACCATCTCGCGCAAGCTCAGACCTGTTCATGGTTTTAATGCGAAGTGGGCGATCTAGGTTTGTATAAGCCAGCTCTGCATCCGACATGGTTAAACCATGCTGGCCCTTGTCCCACACAAGCCATCCCTTTTTTGACTGCCAAAGGTGTTCCACAAAGTAGTTGCCGCCCCACACAATTTGATGTGTTGAAACTCGCTCAATCTCACGAAAAACCTCCTCTCTCGGTATTTCTTTGTCCCATCCCATGAATTCATGGGCCTTGCGGTTTTGTTTCGGGTTTCTGGCCTTGCTCTTGTTTTGCCCGTCTATCCCTATGCCATAAGGCGGATCAGTAACCACCGCATCGACCTCGCCGAGTGTCGGCAAAATTTCCATGCAGTCGCCCAGGTAAAGGGTCGCGCTGCCTATGACCTCTTTTCTCATTCGTCAACGTCCCTCACTCGCTTCCGGCACCAGACCTCTGCGCCCATGACTGTCCAGCAGGTTTCATCTGAACCGTCCTGCAACCTCGCATCGACCACTTTGTCCATCTGAGCCTCTGTGAGTGGCTGCGTACTGCACCCGAACATCAGAAACAGGATGAACACCAGCAGGAGCATCGTCCCGCATAACCCATATACCGCTGCCGCTTCCGGCTTGTCATCTTCCACATCGTCCTCCTACGCAATCACACTCGTTACCCTTGATACTCCCGGCCCTGATAATCACTTCATGGCCCCAGTCGCATTGAATCTTTACCCACTCCGATGGAGCTGCTGGCCTGATTGTTGTCAAGCATTCCGACAGTGGTCGGGACAGATCAGAAGCGCAATCCTGTGTCGCGCACCCCGTAACAAGCATTAACAGTATCAGTCCTCGCAGGTAGCGCATTGAATATGCTCCCTGATAACCTCCTGGGCCTCTGTCAGTTCGCCGTCATGCGCCGCTTTCTTTTCAGCGCACTCAAGCGCATCAATCTGTTCCAGAACCCAGTCCAGGGCCTCCGTGAAGAATTCGACATAATGGTCGTGAAGGTCATCTTCCTCCCTGCCCATCTGGTAGCCTTTCTGGATTTCAATCCTTTTTCTCAGCGCATCCACTTTTGTTCTCCAGTTCGATCAGCATTTCGAGGTAGTGGACTGCTTTTCTCAAATCCTCGATGCCGTTTTTCCGGCGATGGCGGCAGACGTACTTGATGACGTTGCCCTCCATGTACCCAATTCCGTTGGTGTGAATAAACTCCGCTGGCTGGATAGGCATATCCTTGTAGTGATCGCCGCCTGCCTGCCTGTCAAAAGCCCTCATGTTTTCACCCTCGATATATCGCAAACACTTCTGGAGATTTCCCCGTAATCTTTGTGATAAGTGATCGCGTTCAAATCTCGGCCTGACCGATAACCCGCGCCCTGGTGCCATGCGTCATTGGGCGCAAGGTTTCTAAAGCCTTCGATCGTGCAGCCCATGACCTCCTCGACTTTCTTCGAGTGGAAATGACCATGCAGCCAGTAGCGGTGCTTTGACTCGCTCCACAGTTGTTCACAGTCGACTGCCATCAGTGCGCCCATCTCGTTAGGCTTGCGAATCTTGTCGCCGTGGGTGAATCCGAACAGGCACTTCCCGAATGCGTGGTACTGGTGAATCTTCGTGGAATCCTCAACGATGACTCTCGGCTCATCCTTGAACCAAGCCCGAATAAACAGGGTCAGGGGGATGGTCGATTTCGGGTCGTGATTGCCTGGGGTGCTTCGGAACCTGACCGTTTTGTGTTTCTTCAGCGCCAGAGAAATCAAGTCAATGACGAGGTAAAAACCAATCTCAAGGACTCGATGCCAGCGCCCATCAACGTCAAGCTGATTTTTGTTTTGCGGTGTTCTGTTAGTTGGGTCATCTGCGTGGAAAAAGTCGCCCACGTTGAGGACTATGCACTCCTCTGATTTTGGCGCAGCGCCTACCAGATACCCGAACACGTTTACGAGGTCTTGCCTTGCAATGTCGCAATCGAAGTCCTCTCCGGCCTCCTGGGAGTGCGCGTACATTCCCAGGTGAGGGTCGCCAAGCGGGTAAATCGTCAACAGGTCACAATCGACCTCTTTGGGAGATTTAACAGGCTTCAAAGGCTTGACCGACTCCGTGGCTTTTTCGATTCTTTCAATGAGCGCCTGAATTTGCGCGTCCCTGTCTTGAACCGACTTAACCCACTGGCCTGTCGGTACGCCTTCCTCGTTGTAGTAGGTTGAAACGCCTTTTACGGCGAATCCTTCTGGAACTGGTCGAGTGTAATCGTAGTCAGGGGCATATCCGCGCTTCGCGGCCTTGTGCTTCACTGCATTGACGGTTCGCATGACGACTTGATGGCTCACGCCAAGAGCCTTTGCTGCGCTCCTGTAACTTCCATGCTGCTTAACAGCATCGAGGTATTCTCTCTGCCTTGGTGTTGCAAACTGGTACAAATCATCCATTATCTTGTCCCTCTGTGAGCAGGTTTTGCAGGGCGTGAAGATGCCCAACTATCTGGTATTCGTCCGTTAAACCGCCGATAAACCCATGCCCCACCGTTCCGTCTGCGAACTCAATGACATAGGCAATAAATTCAACCCCGCCAGCAGAAGCCTTCTTGTCCAAGTCCTCGGCAAAGCCTTTGACTGCGTAGGCAAACTCACTGATTGGGGTTACGCTCATTCCAGTTCCTTCAAGTCTTGCTTGTAGTAGGCGATTTTTGCGATGAGATCGAATCTGTCCCACTTCCAGCTAATCGCGGATAAGGCTTCCAGTGCTTCCACTTCCTCGGCCCCAATTTCTGCCACAAGGTTTTTGCGGAAGGCGTGGGGCATACCACTCCGAAAAGTATTGCAACCTGGGCATTGCGGTCTTTGGTTTCGTTCGTCATATCTCGTCGGCCCCTGCGTTCTTGGAATGTAGTGGCCTGAGTGCATTTCCTTGATTGGCTTGTTGATACCGCAGGTAAAACAATTCACTGTCTCCCCGTCTGATGACCAGTTGAGCCTGACCCACTTGGACATATCTGCATCGAGCAGTTTTTTAAGCTGTCCAATGGATTTCTTTTCAAGGGGGACTCTAGGCACTGCGAGGTATCCCCGCCCTTCTCGAATCCGTAGGCATCGGACAGGGTGGGTAGACTTCAATCTCCCCACCGTTCGCCAGGAATGTCTGAGTCATAGCCATGACGTTAAGCGCGTGTTCGTCCTTCTGATCGGCTGTCATGCGCTTCTCGGTCAAAGACTTTCTGCTGAAAAATCCCGGTCTGTCTCTATTCCACTCATGCTTCATCGTTATTCTCCGTTGTTAGGTCTAACCCCAAATCAGTCGCGGCCCATGCCTCGACCCTGTTTAAAAGTTCGTTCATTGAAATAAACCCAGCGCGTTGCTCTGCTGGCGTCAGGTCGGAATCGAGTTGCTTGTATTTGCTGGAGCGCATGGCGACCTTCTGCGGTTCCATGCCGGGAACTTTGATTTCCCTGGTGTTCCCTAAGCCGTTTAGGATCAATTCCTTCACGGTTTCTTCAGTCAGGTTTGCGCCGTTCTTGCGGAGGTGCTGCTTGATGACCCTGCACCACTTATGCAGGCAGTCGTTCTGCTCCAGTGATCGCGTCATGGCCTCACCTGTGAACCCTGCGCGTTTAAGGGCATCACCGATTGACTGCACCCCTTCGCGGTCTGTTGCGTCGATTCCTGCTGCCTGAACATTCACGCCACCCGCTCCAGAATCACGCCTGTTGTCATCCAGCGAGTCTTGATCTTGATGCCGTGGCGTTTGCCGTAGTCGTAAGCTCCCTTGCAGACCGTTTCGTGCTTGTCCGTCATCACCAAAACCGGAGCGTTCAGGTCAACTGGGTACGGCCACTTCGGTTTAGAGCCTGCTGGGTTTCCTGTCTGTCCCTTGACCCAGGTCATGCGGCCACCTTCGGCGCTGCTGGCAGGGATTTCTTCTCGCCCTCGGGATAGTGATGCGAATACCAACGGTTTCTGAAAATCACGTACATCGTGCCGTGAAGCTGCTCGATTTCGTTCTTCGGCGTCAGTCGACTGATCATTTCGTCGATCATCGCCATGAAGTTGAACGGGCAACTGATATTCGGGTTCTTCGGGACGTAGTTCCCGTCCGAGGCCCGAGAGTCCAGATACCGCTCACAGTTCTCGAAACAGCGTTTAAATTCCCACTCTCTGGGAAATTCTCTATGCGACTTGTTCTTCGGTTCGCTCATAGCAAATATCCACCAGTTTCTGAAAGTTTGAGTGTTTAACGATCCAGTCGAGGTTTGCCCTCCACGTTTTGCCCTCCAGGCGTCCGTTGTAGAAATCCAGGGTGTTTATCACCGTGAAAAACCACTCCCACCATTCGAGATTTGAATGGGTGCGGAAGCGTTGCCGGAGGTTTTCTTTGCGCTGACCCTCCCAGGTTCGGACTCTGGGGAGGTCTGGACAGCGTTTGTGATACAGATCAACAATCTTTTGATGTGGACACGTAGGCGATTTATCGCCTTCAGAGTCCCCGCTAGGGGACGTATGTGTTTTATCTGTATCTGATTCTGTATCTGTCTCTTGGGCCGTTACTGAAACGTTACACTCCCGTTTCAGTTTCGTTTCTTTCTGTCTAGCCCTGTATTTACGCACCCTTTCGGTACTTGAGTCGGATTCAAACTGTCGCTCTGCCCACCCTACAGGCTCAAAGTTATCGCCTATTAAATCGACCTCTTGAAGCCGTCTTTCGACCTCCTCTAAGTCGGTCAACTGGATGCCTAACTTGATCGCAACCATACGCCTGAAGTTCGGGTCATCGGTCTTGTCCAAAATGCCCTGACGCTTCAAGCAACAAAGCGCGACATAGTGCCAACGATCCTCAAACGCAAGCATTCTCAGCTTCACGTTGTCCACCGCATCGCTGTACATTCGGAACCAAGGTAGCTCAGCCATCTTTTCGCCCCTTCATCGTTGTTGTAAAAAAAAGCCCCTGCACCCGAAGATGCAGAGGCGAGGGGCAACCAGACCGCCGAAATTTGAATCTGATTGCCAGGGGGTTCTCATGCGGCCTCTCGCTTCCTTTCCAGCTTTGCCAGAACGTCATACATGGCCTGAACCGTATCCACGCCCGTATTGGTGCCGTTGAGGAAGTTGTAGACCGTTGCAGGCTCCACACCGACCAGATGAGCAACCTGCACCACGTTGAGGGGGGCTGACTTAATCAGCCGTACCGTTTCCTTCCTGAGATTAAATCGTTTCATGCGTAAGCATTTTCTAAGAAAGGTGTATACATTGCAAGCACAAATTCTAACAATTTTCAGACAATCGTCTGTTATGGTGCGCGTATGAATAAACCTGCAACCCAAATACTGGCGGAAAACCTGCGTAAGCTGATGGCAAAAAGGGATTGGAACCCGCAGATATTGCGGGACAAGTCGGGTATAAGCGATAAAAGCATATACTTATACCTTTCCCAAAAGGCCGCACCAAGCGTCCAGAAGTTGGATATGATGGCGCAAGCCTTCGGCCTGGAAGCATGGCAACTGCTCTCAGAAACTCCCCGCACAGAAACGCCGGCGATCTTGACTGCGCTTGAGAATGCCAGCCCTGAAACCGTTGCGTTTATCGAGCAAGTCCTAGACCGCGAAGCCAAATAGACGCCCGTCTAACTTTCTTCCGAAATATGCTTGACTCTCTTGTTCTACTTTCTTAGAATACTGAAAGTTCAATAAGAAAGGGGTAAGCAAGATGAGCATCATGGATGACTTCGGAGAAATCATGGGCCACGCCAGGGCCATCAATCCGGCCATGCGCCAGGACGCGATGGAAGATGCCGAAGCAGACCGCCAGTGGGAACTCCACAAAGAAGCCTTCAAGTCTTTCTTCTCAAACGCAACCGATTGGGAAGCGATGTTCAGCCCTGAAGATTTCAACAAGGGCATCGACGTAGCAATGATCGGCCAGCGGCTCTTGGACGAGTACAGGGCCAGCTACGAGGAATTCACCGGAGAGGAGTGGAGAGACGCATGATCATCTCAGTCACAGACAACCGCTACCAATACCGCCAGCGCCTCCAGCAGTACGCTGACGCTAACCCAATCAAATACCTCGAACTGCTGCTTTACAGGAAGTGGCGAGAGGAAAACAAGAGGAAATACAGATGAGTTTTGAAGCCGAAGTTTGGGAGAAACTGTCAGCGATTGACGTTAAGCCCATGATGGAAAAGACGCAGGCTGGAGTCGGCTACGTATCGTGGTCGAAGCTCTGGACGCTGCTGATGAAGCACTACCCCCGTTCTCATTACGTCTTTGAGGACAAGCGGTACACCGTGGTCGGGGATGATGGCCCTGTAGAGAACGTCGAGGTTTTCTGCAAGCTGACCATTGTCGCCAATGACGATGAGCTGATTACCGCCACCGGAAACGCCCCCCGCAAGCTCACAAGGGAAATGTGGCTTCCTGTGATGCAATCCTACGGACAGTTCAAGTGTATCGACAACCCAACCCCAAGGGACATTTCAGACACCCGTATGCGCTGTCTGGTGAAGTGTGCGGCGATGTTTGGGCTGGGCATATCCGCATGGGCCGGGGATGACTATCAGCCCGACAAGACCTTAGAAAGAATCCTCGCCTTCGCCAAGAAGAAATCAGACTACCGCATGGACTTGTGGCGCACTGCGATTGTCATCAAAGAGGCATTCCAGAACGACGAGCCAAGCGTAGCCGCAGAAGCGTGGATGGAGCGGAACGAGGACGAAAAGATCGACCTCTGGCTGGCCGAGACTAAAGGCGGCTTCTTTACCCAGGCAGAGAAAGAATGGCTGAGAGCCGCAACCCTTGAAGCAATGCAACCAACAGGACAAACAGCATGACAGAAACACGATTCCCCGACGGGCTGATAGTAAAGCCTCCCCACGAGAGAGCGCCCAACTTTGTGAAGGCCGCGATCTCGATCAAGCGAGAAGAACTCATCAAATGGCTTCAAAACGAGCCTGGGGAGTGGGTCAACCTCGACGTGAAAGAGTCCAAAGGCGGCAAGTGGTACGCCGCTGTCAATGACTTCAAGCCCGAAAAGTCAATGAGCAAGACGCCGCCGAATGAGCCGCCGCCCGCTGATGATTTCGATGACGACTCGATCCCCTTCTGAGGTACGCCATGCACTACCACCAAAAACGAGAAAGGTACGTTGTTCAGGGCTACTGCTCCGTCAGGAAAAAAACCGCTTACGTTTGCACTGTAGACACTGAGCAGGAAGCCATCGACATTTGCGAAGGGAGAATGGAGCCACCCAGGCGGGGCGCGATACAAAAGCATCCCTCTGAGTTGGAGTACATGAGCGAGGGGGCTTGCAGCCTTTTGGTTCAGGGTTGGAGAAACCCCATCACAGACGGAGAGATAAGGCCAAAGCCTCATCTTTATTACGCATGAAAAATCCTTACTACATAGATGAGCCAGCAGCGATTTCATTCTCTGGCGGGAGAACGTCAGCATTCATGCTGTACAAGATTCTCGAAGCCCACGATGGAAATTTACCTGACGATGTGAAGGTGACTTTTGCCAACACAGGAAAGGAAATGCCTCAGACATTAGATTTTGTGCAGGCCTGTTCTGATAACTGGGGTATCGAGATTGTGTGGATAGAGATAGACCGCGCATGGGTTGAGCATGACGATAACGGAAAAAAATCGCTTCCATATACAGTCAAAGTGGTCGATTACGAAACAGCAGCAAGAAACGGCGAGCCTTTTGAAAAGCTGATCAAGCAAATGGGCATTTTGCCAAATGTTGTGAATCGGTACTGCTCTAATCGTATGAAGTCGAGAGCATTTAAAAAATATCTGCGCTCATTGGGGTGGGATTCTTGGCTTTCTTACCTTGGCATCAGAGCAGACGAGTACAGGCGCGGTATGAAAATGAAAGGCAAAGTGTTAGAGGGCGGGGAGGTCGTGCTGCCCATGATGGACGCAGGGCATACAGTTAAAGACGTAAGTCAGTTTTGGTTGACAAACAACTTCGACCTCAATTTACCAAATGATAATGGCGTTACTGCATGGGGAAACTGTGATCTGTGTTTCCTTAAAGCTAGAGGGAAGAAAGAAGCAATTATTAGGGAGCGTCCTGACCTCGCTGACTGGTGGATTAAACAAGAGAGAGAAGCAGCCAGTAGGACAGACGGAGATGGTGCGATTTTTCGTAAAGATCACCCATCCTACGAACAAATGAAAATCATCGCATCAGACCAAGGCCAACTATTCGACTTCGACGATGAGTCGATACCTTGTTTCTGCGGTGATTGAAAAGAGGATGAAGGGCAGATGAGTGACAAGCTCTGCGGCAAATGCTGGCTGAAATACGGAAACCCTAAGTGTCGATGCTAACACCCCTCTCCCGATGGGCTGCTGATACCTTCGATCCAGTACCCGACCCCAAGACCCGCTTGAAATTGGCGCGTGAGTGTGGGCTTAATCCCCAAAAAATCGGGGGTAGCTATTTCGTGGCGCGAAAGGTCGAACATAACGATTTGCCGAAGAATCTATACTGGGACGGAGGCAGGTTCAGGTACAGGAATCCACAAACGGGAGAGCGAACTTGGCTCCCAACAGGAACGAGCAAGCATGAAGCGGTAGAGGCCGCGATTCATTTGAATGCAAAGCTGGCCCCACCCGTGGACATTGTGGCGAAGATTCTCGGTACGCCAGACTTCTCCAAGGCCGCAGATGAGTGGATTTTGCGGGTTAGCGAGTCAGACAAGGCCGCGAACACCAAGAAACAGTATTCAGCCGTTCACAAGGTTCTCTGCAAGACGTTTGCAGGCCCAATCACCGCTATTACACTTCGCGGTATAGCTGACTTCCTCGACTCCCAGAAGCCGTCTATGCGGAACTTCTACCGTCTTGCGTTGGTGAACATATACGGCATTGCCGTAGCAAAAGGATGGGTAGACGAGAACCTCCCAGAACGCACAGAGAAGCCCCGTAAGCCGAAAAGAGAAAGACCAAGGCTTACCCTTAGCCAGTTCAATGCAATACGCGACAAAGCCCCAGAATGGCTGGTTATCGCAATGGATTTGGCCCTGTATTCACTACAACGTCAGGGGGACATTTTAAGGCTCACTTACGATGATGTTCAGGACGGGTACATTCACCTGATCCAGCAAAAGACCGGGGCCGCTATTAAGATCGAGATAGGGCCGAAACTGGCAGAGGTTATCTCAAGGTCGAAGCGGAGTAACGTGCATTCAAAGTTCATCGTCCACAAGCGGAACAAGGCGAACCCAATGAAAACGTCAGTATCCGCTTACCAGATTCAAGAGGCATGGCGAAGGCTACAAACGGAGAAGCCGTACCCGACATTTCACGAAATTCGGAGCTTGGGAATCACGATGTACAGGGACAAGGGAATAGACCCTCAAGGGCTGGCAGGACATGCTACGGAGGGGATGACGGATAGTTACGATCAGGAAATTAGATATGAGGAGGCGGGGACGTTATGAGCGATAAGGGTGAGCCGGAAAGAAAGGTAATAGACAGCAACCCAGAAGGGGACTTTGGTACAAGGCTGGTGCTGGACTACGCCAGAACCAGAAAGTACCTCGACGAGATAGGCGTTATCTGGACTGAGCCGAACGAAGGCGTTTTCAAGGTAGAAGGATATACGAGCTATTGGCTTTACCCAAAAAGCCGCAAATGGCGCGTTGCGTTCAAGAGCAAGTATTACCGATACAAAAATCTAAAGGATTGGTTTGAGAGGTATTACGAGCCACATCCTGATCCTGATGTACCGCTGGTAGTTACAGGCCCAGATTATTCAAGGGCATGGTTAAACAATACTTGGGTCAAGTGTGAGGGGCCAATCACTCTAAACGATATTGAGAGGATGCGCGTCCTGAATGCCGTTGAGGGCAAGCCGTAGGATTGGGGAAAACGACTCCGTAACCCCTTGATTCATATAGCCCGTATATCCCGAATATCCCTCTCTCAAAACACCCCCGAAATCTTCCTCTAGCCCTTTAAATATAAGGGCTGCGGCGTTTTCACCACACTAACAAAACCGTATGCGAGGGTCAGTAAAAATGCGGCCTTCGGAGGGGATTGAGCAACTTTTGGGGAAAGGCAACCAAGGAGGCAATATGCCAAGAGCAGCAATAGACATACCGATAGAGATTTTTAGGCAGAAGTACCATTACGACCCGGAAACTGGGAAAATTCACCACATAGGCTCGAATGGTCGCGTGATGCGCTCAATCAAATCCAGAAAACATGGAAATGGGTATATTCGTGTCAGATATGACGGCAAAGAATACTTGGGGCATCGGGTAGCTTGGGCGCTGCACTACGGCGAGCAGCCACCGCCTATTATTGACCATATCAATCACGTTACAAATGACAACCGGATAGCAAACCTGCGGGGCGTAACGCACCAACAGAATACAAAGAACTCCAGCCTACCCGCAAACAATAAGTCGGGGTATGTCGGTGTCACAAGCTACAAGGTAACAAGGTACAAGGCCAGAATTAAGCACAATGACAGGAGTATTCATCTTGGGGTTTTTGATACGTTGTCCGAGGCCGTTGCTGCGAGGAAGGCAGCAGAAAGAAAGTACGGCTTTCATCAGAACCACGGAACACAAGCCCCTAGTGATTGAGTTCGCTAAGGGGCTTTAAACCCAACCGCCCCCGTGGACATAAAGAACGCACTCCCTCTCAGAGCCTTCAATCACCTTCGCGTTGAAGCGTTCGCCGGGAGGGGAGTAATTAAGCTTCATCCCATACTACGAATGAAACATCCGTATTAGTCGTAATAGTCGCTGTTTGTCGTTTGTTCGTCATTTCTATTTAATCTCTATAAGCTGTTTAAGTTATGTACCTACAATCCAAAAAACATCTAC
>Ga0075481_10000585_pt1 | contig 13621 bp, 6 predicted proteins | sample DEB08_DNA_11_FD_76337 | JGI IMG/M metagenome (GOLD analysis project Ga0075481, IMG submission 76337) | Aqueous microbial communities from the Delaware River and Bay under freshwater to marine salinity gradient to study organic matter... | ecosystem: Environmental > Aquatic > Marine > Coastal ... | reverse complement strand
GGGAAAGAAGCTTCTTCTATAAAATCTTTTAACTTTATAGGTTTCCATTTTAATTTTTCTATTTCTGATTCTAATTTAGGAATATCCCACTTAGCTTGTTCTAAATAGTCTTTAATTTTTTGTGGTTCCCATTTTAGTTCTTCTATTTGACCTTGTAATTCTTTTATCTTCCATTCTAACTTTTCTATTTCGTTTTTCTTATCTTCTACATCGAATTCAAGTTTTTCCATTTCAGCGGTTTTAACAAGTACTTCTGTATTTGATTCATCCAATCTAAAATTCTTTTGTTTTAATTCTTCTTCTGATTCATCAATTCTCCCTTGGGTATCCCAATACCTTTCAAAGTAATCACCGATGTGAGAATTAGGGTGTTTTGATTTTTTAAGTAAAGTTTCTATAATCATAATGATTTTTAAGAATATAGAATTATCGTTTACACCAGGCTCTACGATATCTTTTAAATCATTATCAAGTTGTTCAAGTGTTTTTACTACTTTTTCGTTATGTAACAATTCTAATAAGTTCATAATCTTTTTTATCTTGTTTATCTAATATTTTGTATTTTAAAGATGATAATCCAATTGTTTTATAATCTAAATCACCTGTTAAGGATTCATGAAAGAATATATCTGCATTTACTTCAATATCAGGGTCATATTTATAATATTTTTTTATAATATCAGTATCATCTTCATGTACTAATGATTTATACTCTCCATTTAATCTTAATGGTAAATAAATTGGTGTAGTTACATCTAATTTAATTTGTGTTTGTTCACATTTTCCTTCTAATTTTATATGATTTAAGTTTTCACCCTTATCAAGTAATAGATTACTTTTATAAAAATTTGAATAATCATAAAAAGAAGAAATTGTTAACCCATATTTTGTTTTTAAATTATTATAAGAGTTAGCACCTTCATAAAATAGTTCTGAAACTATTTCTTTATTTGGAGATGAATTACATAATAATATAGATGATAGTTCAATATCACTTTCTAAATCAGATATTTTTATACAATGTGATTTATAATTGTATATTTTAAAATTATCAGATAATTCTATTTCAAATCTTTCGTTATTCAAATATAAAAATAATTTATTATCTTCTCTACCAAAAATTATATGATTCCATTTATCTTTAAAATAATCTACCGATATTTCTTTATGTTGTTCTTTATTATCCCAAATTTGGCCTATTACATATTTTCCATGAGATAAAAATACACCAGTATCACATCCTTCAAATGAAAATAAGTTTTTAACTTCTTCTGTTGTTTCTGAATCCTTAAACCAAAATGATAAAAAGAAATTTCCATTAATTGTTTTATAAGTTATAGGATTTATCTTTCCATAAAATCTACTTTCTTTTTCTAACTTAACACAATTAATATTATGGTTCCTTTTATTAAATCCAATTTCTACATTTTCAATTCTGTAAGGAAGAACATCTGTAATATCGTATCTATCGTAAGTTTGATTTAAATCATAAAACTTTTCTAAATAAGCACCACTTCTTTGTAATCTATAAAGTAAATCTAAATCTTCAAACCCATAACCCCAATATTCATTTGAGTATCCATTTGCCTTTTCGAAATCTTCTCTACTGATTAAAATAACTCCACCGAAGTATTGTGGGTAAGGTAATTTGTTATCGTGTGCCTCTACATTTGTAGCAAGATGAGTTGGTGATTCAGGATAACCATAATCACACTCATCGTTCATTGGTAACATATCTATATCGTGAAAAGCAAAGTAAGTGTATTCTTTTCCAACTTCTTTAGAAACTATATTACATAGTTTACCATAATTGAAAGGTCTATCATCTGTTTGTTCTGCGATAAAAATAGTGTAATCGATTCCTTTATCTTTTAGGAATTCGTGCATATGAGGAACAAAAACATCTAAGTGGTCTTGTCTATCTCTGTAAGGAACTATTATTGCTAACTTATCTTTCATTTAGATTTTTACTATAACTTCTTTAAGAGTATTCCAATGGTTATAACAAAGATACGAATTTTTTTTGACATTTACAAATAAAAACTCATCTTTTTTTACATCAATCTTCCAATCATTGAGTTGGATAGCTCGATACATCTTTTTATATTCTTTCCAATACGAATAATCTTCTTTTGTTTCTGATACTTCTTTTAATCTTTCTAAAACTGTTGAATCCCATTTAAAATGGTGTACTTGTACAAATCCTTTTTCAATTGGATATCTTTTAGGATGATTCCATCCTCTTTCTCTCCAAGTATCAGTATCACCAATCACAGCAAAGTGTTGACCTGGTGTTACATCTACTGAACCTTTCATCACACAACATTTATTCGGCATCGCTCCACTCATAGGATATCTAAAAAATCCTGCAAGTGGAAACGATTTCCAAATATTAGTTTCTTTTGTAACAAGTGGAAACTCACCCCTCTCTCCTATCCTATCGAGGAAACCTCCTGTTATAAACTCCCATCCATTTTCTTCACATTCTTGAATCATTTCTCGAATGTCTTTTGGATATACATGGAGTTCATCATCATCCGAAACCACCCACCATTCGTTTGGTTTGGTTCTTTTTACTTCGTTGTATAATTCAGTTACTCTTTCCCAATTAAATTTTGGTTCTGTAACTACTTTATATGGTTTTATACCTAAATTTACTACTTGCTCTAAAATACCATCTAAATTATGTTGTCTATAAACTACAACAAAAATTTCATCTACAATATCTTTGTAGTGATTAATCATATGTGGAAGGAGCGTTGTGTTGTGACCAACAACTGTAACTAAATTTAGTTTTTGCATCTTTGAAGAATTGTTAGACCTGTTGATGCTGGTTTAGTTTTAAATATACCATTATTAAAAAAGTTGAAAATTTCCCATTCTTTATTTTCTTTTAACTCTTTTACCAACTTAGAAGGTCCATTTGTAATTTCTTGATGGTCATTTGTTTTAATATCATCTGTAACAATATATTCTTTTTCAAATGATTCATCTGTATCGTGTATTGAAACGATACCATTTGGTGAAAGTAATTTTGTATATAATTCAAAATCTTTTTTTACATCTTCATAAGAATGACCTGCATCAATATGAAGATAATCTATCTTAATATCTTCTTTTACGAAAAAATTATAATATGCATTTTCAGTAGTATCTAAAATAACTCTTGGATGAAAGTTTTCTCTAAGAAAACTTTTTTCATCAACCCAATCAGTATTACCACCAACACCATTAGAAGCATCTACAAGATATGTTACTCCAATATCACCCCAATTATAATCTCTATTTCCTTCAAAGATTTGTGAATCATATAAATCAACTCTTGCTTGTGTCATGATTCGTGGAATGAATCCACCACCACTTCCTAAACAAACACAATTTTTTGCTCTCATATAATGAATAATAGAATAAACTAATAATCCATCACCGAGAGTTAAATCAGTTGCTCCATGTGTCCATCTATAAGGAACTTTTTTTAACTCAACAAAATCTTTTCCATTATTATCTTTTTGATTGGATTGATTGTGAGTAAAAAAATCTTTTATGAAATCAAGGTTAAAGAGTGTCATACCTTTTGTATATATAAATATATGAAATTTATTTTTGTAATAAATCTTTTATTATTTTTGACCAGTTATCTTTATAATCATACTTTTTCATATATGATTTTATTTTATTAAATTCTTCTAATCTAACTTCATGAGAATCAAATTGAATTCTTTTTACTGCTTTATCAAATTCATTTTTAGAACTCGCTCTATATCTGTAATCTAATTCTTTTGCCCAATTTGTATGTATGATTGGAAGTTTACCATAATCTACTGCCTGAAATATCGAATACCCAAATGGTTCTTTAAAGTAAGCTCCATGAAAAATACCAAAATCTTTTTTCATAAATATATGATGTATATCAGGATTCCATTGGAAAAACTTTGTATTAGGAAAGGTATAAGTAGTAGTATCTTTTAAATTTTGAAAATCGTATTTACCAGTTAAAACATAACCCGCATATCCATGCATCCAATGAATACATTTTCTCGATTCACATCTCGAAGCAAATCCTAACTTACCATTATCGATTAAATCATTTTGTAATTCAAAGTTGTATTTGAACTCATAGTAGTTTGGAACTTTGTAAGTGTAGTTTGGAAAATCTTTGATAACATCTGATGAGTTATTTCCTATCCAAACTCGTTCTTTAAATGTTGCAATATAATCGTTACAAAATGGTTCATCAACTAAAGTATTAAATTGTAATCTTTTTAATTCAGGTATTGCATCTACAACTTGTTTCATTTCTTTTGGATACGCATGAATAAAAATCATTTCAAACTTATCTTCATAATGCCAAATATGTTCTCTTTTATAATAATGAGAATGAAGTGAATAGATACCACTACATTTTTCTAACAATTCTTTTGTTTTATTTGGGTCATCTCCATGAAAATGATAATCCAATCCTTTTGGTAAAGAAGATGGTTTAAAGTTTGTAGGTCTTTTTGAATCTATAAGTAATTTCCAATTTGTTCTTTTTTCTAAATTAGGCCATACTTCTTTTAAGAAATTATTTACCCATATATCAGCACCACCTTGTATGGTGTTTCCTGCACCAGTACAAATCATAACTTTTGTACTTTGTGGTTTAGCTTGATTGAAATATGTTAAATGTTTATCTTTTGGTAATTCTCTATTTACAATAGAAATTATTTCATCTACATCAAAAGTATCTCCCATATCGGTAAGATAAGTAAATAACCTTTTTTTAATATTTTTTCCTGGAACTCCTTTTACTATCATCTGTGTTTTATTTATAACGAACCACTAATTTGGTTTTCTAATTCTGTAACTTTATTACTTAACTCTTGTATTGCTTTTATCATTGGTGAAATAAATTCTTCGTATCTTAATCCATATTTGGTTTCTTTAAGTACGAACCCATCCAAACTTCCATAATCTTTAATTATATCTTCTTTATCATTTGATACAGAACCAGAATCACTTCCACTTGTCCATGTTTCTGATACTGTATATCCTGCAAAATCATCAGTATGTTTTGAAACTCTACTTAAAGATTCTGAAACATCTTGTGCGATTAATCCATAATGAGTTCTACCACTTTGAGAAAGACTTCCACTAAATTGATATTTAACAGGTTCTAATTCGTTTATAAAAGTCAATCCTAAATCTGAACCACTTATTTCTGTCTTTTCTCTTCTATCTGATGTTGATATCGTAGAATTGGTAGAATATATTTGGCCCCATCTGTAAGTACTACTACCTAAAGTATAAGTTGATTGTGGTTGTAAACTAGCCATAACTCCACCTGTGAATGATGCAACAGGATTATATAGATATAAAGCTCTAGCGGTAATTCTTCCCTCAATTTCTAACAATTCTGTGTCTTGATATCCTGAGTTAAAGTTTTTTGCCTGAATATCCATTTTACCACCTTTCATGGTAAAAACAGTTGGTGTACCACTTACTGAATCAGTACGAAGTAATTGTATATAGTTTGTTGTATCATTTAAAATTTGTAATCCTTTTGATGATAATTCAACCAAGTTAGAAGGAATTATAACAGTAAACCCACCATTTACATATCCAACACTTGTAACACTATTGGTTGTTGTAAAATAGTTAATTGAACCATATGACATTGGAGCACTTGCGTCTGCATTTTGTGTATATCCTGAAGATGCTCCGTTTTTTACTTCATAATGAGCGGTATAAGTACCTGCAGTAAGGGTTACTGTTTTAGATATAGCAGTAAATCCAATGTTTGATGCCGTAGAAGCTGCAGTATCAATTGTATAACTTTGCCAAAAAGTTCCACTAGGGTCTACTTGATACCCATTTCTTATATATCGTCCACGATTATAATAATTAGCAAGATTTACAGTAGTGGTAGCTGATGTTGATATATTCGTAAATACAATATTAATGACAAACTCATGTCTCCTCGGTGAGGCTAGAGGCATATGTGTAAAGTAAGCCATTGGTGGGCTGTAAGTCGGATAAGGTGCAGTAACTGAAATTTGGCTTGGTGTTGACATGGTTAGTGAAGATAATCCATATAAATTACTAATTTCATATGTTCCATCTTGTGGTACTACAATACCAGAGGAATTGGGACTATATCCTTGACCAGTACCATCTGTTTGAGTTACACTATTATAAACTTGAGCAGTGGAACTGCCATTACTTGTTGCATTTGATGGTAATGACCACGAACCACCACCACCTCCACCATTATTTTTTAAATTGAAAGCACTTTGGTTCCCACCAGATGTTGATGTCCAAGTATTTTCAGGATGAATACTTACTTTTTTCTCTACATCATTACCATCAATTTTATATCCTTGTATTTCTGGTATTGTAGGTTCAAATACTAATGAACCAGTACCAGGTGCACTTGCATCATATTCATTTCTTAATCTACCACCTATACTTGGAGATTCTACTATCCAACTACCAAGAGTACCACCATCAATTTCAAATGAACCCGAAATAGTAGCATCTTGTGCTGTCATATTTCCATCATTATCAACATTGAAATTATCTCCAATCTGCATAGTACCACCTTGAATAGATGAACCACTTACAGTACCACTAAACTTTGCATTACCATCGGTATCAATATAAAAGTTTTTTGCTGAAATATAAGCATCGTTTGAACCATCTATACCAAAAATAATACCAGTATTTGTAAATACTCCATCTCCACCAGAAGTTGGAGAACCTCCTTTTATTGCAAGTGCTGTTATATCCCAGCCACCAACAGAACCACCCGTTTTATCTGCATCATTATCTTGATATCCTGAATCATTATTAAATCCACTAATATCATCACCAGGTTGAGCCGCTGTACTTCCTGCACCCGCACCATCTATAACAGTTGATACCGAAGTATCTGTACTACCAACTCTTAAACTACCAGCAAATGTTCCACTTGCCGCTTCTAATGCACCTTTAAATTTAGCATTACCACTTGCATCTACATAAAATTGTGGTGCATGAATTGCACCAGAAGATGATATAATTAATCTACCCGCGGCACCAGTATATTCTTTTACATTTTCATCTGTACCTGTAAATATTTTATCTGAATGAATCGTCCAACCACCAACTTCACCATCTGTTTTACTTGAATCATTTTTTGGTGAATCTGGTCCGAATGTAAACCATGTACAAATTGGGTCAGTTGTTGTATCATAAAATGAAGAATCTAAGAAAAATCTTTGTCCAGCATTTGTAGATATAGTATTTGTTAAAGTAGCATTATGATACCATAAAATTCTTGTTCCATCATATACAATAGTAAAATAATCTCCATTAGTAATAGTAACATTTGCTGAACCAGCAGCTGCTGCACTACCCGCTCTTTCTATTGCTTGAGTACCATTAATATACCAATGATAATCAATAGAAGTATGGTTTGTATCTGTTGTTGGGTCTGAATTTAACCCCATCATAAATCTTCTATTAGATGCTGTATTTTCAACTTTAAATGATACTACGGCTCCATCTGTAAAAGATACACCACTTCTAACTTCTCCATTCCACACATTATCATTTGCAGTTTTTCTAAGTTTTCTACCATCTATTTCCATGTTAGATGTTAGAGATAATTCAAAACTATCTATTGAACCAGTTAGAAGTACATTATCACCAACATTATCTGCGTATAATTCTGCCGCAGTAATAGCATTTGATTCTGCGGTGGATGCCGCGTTTGAACCACTTGTAACTGCATTTGAAGCGGCGGTTGAAACAGAAGCATTTGTTGCAGCATCTCCACCGGTTACAGTTATTGAACCTTTAATATCTAAAGAAGTTCCTGTCCATTTTAAATAAGAAGTTGAACCATTTTCAAATGATGCTTTGTATTCACCATCAGCAGAATCTCTACCAATGAAAATACCATCACCAGCAGCATATCCTTGAGAACCTAATGTTCCACTTTGTCCTATTGAAATATATGGATTAGCGGTTGCACCTGCTAAAGTAATATTTGCAGATGAAACTCCACCATTATTATTAGTACCAACATTTAATGTATTTTGTACAAAAGAATCTTCAAATATTGCTATTTTAGCGGCAACAAATAAATCTTGACTTCCAAGTGATTCCCATGGTCCTGAACCCGGTACACCAGTTGATGAGTTTGTATCATTGGTTGATGTGTGTTGAGAAGTTGCTGCATAATAAACTCCACTATATAATACAGTATCTATTCTTCCATCTCCATCTGATAATCCATCTGCATATTGATAAGCTCTACCCGCTTCCCATTCACCAGTATGTACTATACCTGGTCCTGTTGTTCCATCTAAAACAACATTAACCACATGAGATTGTGCTAAAGCTGAAGATGTGGTTCCTTTACCATCAGTATAAGTTATGTTGAATGTAGTTGTTAATCCTGCAATTGCTGATGGTGTCGTTGGAGTAATATCAGGAGAAGTTGTTCCACTACCTGCTGATAATGTACCATTACTTAAAGATGTTATTGTATATTTTGATGTTGCTGGTGTACCTGTTCCTGCTTGATGTGTAAGTAAAGTACCATTTTCTGTAACAGTTATAGTAAATATTTTCGGAGTATCATAAGTTCCACTATTACTTCTTTTGATGGTTTGAGATGTTGGTGTTAAACTAATTACTACTCCATTTGCCCCATCTTCTCCATCTTGTCCATCTTGTCCATCTTGACCATTAATACCTTCTTTTGATAATGTAAATGAATATTGTTTATTAAATGTTTGAGATGTATTATTATCTGTAATTGTAATCGCTGCACTACCACTATCTCCACTTACAGACGTTGGAGTAAATTTAGCTTGATTATTTGATTCAAGTGATTGTGATAATACTATATTTGATGTAGTTGCTGAAACGCTATATGTTTTACCAGTTGAACCACTATTATATTGTTGTGAACCTCTAAAAAATCTTACTTCAAAAGAACCATCTGATAAATCACTTGTTACTACCGATTCTGATGTTGCAGAGAATACATGAGCTTCATTAGTTAAAAATACTGTAAATGCATCTGAACCTGATTGTACTCCGAATACATCAATATTATCAAATGCTTCAACCGAACCACCATTTTCTTTAACCCTTACTTCATATAAATTTGTTCCACCTGCAGTTGGTAAGTTACCTGCAGTTGGAATTACTACATTTGAATCTGTACTAAATCCTTGTATCTGAGAACCATTTTCTAAAAATTGAAATCGTGGGTCATCGAAGTTTTGTGCAGAACCACTTAAAGTAAATGGTTGAGATGCTGGAAATAAATTTCCATCACCATCATATACAATCGCATATTTTGTAGATGTTAGTGATACTACTTTTGCATCACTACCACTTGCTCCATTAACACCATCTACTCCTACTTTAGAAACTGATAAATCAAATCTTACAGTTTTATTATAAACTTCAGTACCTTCTGAATTTTTATAATCAATAGATGCAGAACCAATTAATCCACTTGTAATAAATGTACCACTTCCATCTCCTACCGAATCAGTAAATAATGTAATTATCTCATCATCAAATGAAGCCGAACCTGCAGTATATCCTAAACTATTTATATGGAATGTATTTGGACTTCCAAGTGCTGCATCATATGTGTATTCATCACCACCTTCTTGAACAACCACTTCCATTGTTTGTGGAGTTTCGAATCCTAATGAACTTGAGTTAATTGTTTGAGTTGATGGAGAAACTTTTGTTAATACAGTTGGTACTGCTTTTTTAGATTTTGTATATGAAACAACCTTTTGGAATGATTGTGATGTTGAATTATCACCAGCAAGATATTCTATATTAAGAGTAAGTGAACCACTATCTTTATTTGTATCAAAACCTGTAATTGAATAAAATTCATTTGTAGGTGAAGTTGATGAAGCGGTTACATTTGATTCTGTAATTGTTTTTATATCAAATGTATTTCTATTTCTTGAACTATCTGAATCATAATCATCGTGTGTGATTTGAACATTACCAACAAACATTTGTACCGAACCACTTGATGCTGCAAATCCACCAGTAACTTCACCAGTTGATTTTGCAGGGAAAGAAGTTGATTCATTTGAAAGTACAAGTGATACTGCATCAAAGTTAATTACTTTAGTAATAGTAACAGCACCATCTTGTTGATTTCCAAATTCATCCGATGAAGTAAATTCATAAGTTGCCGAATCAAAATCATTATCTGCAAATGAGTGTGAAAATGCAGTTGCTGATAATGTATAGGTATCAATTCCTCTAATAGTGTTTACAAAAGTAAGTGGGGGTGCTGGAACTCCTGTATCAGTTCTTGAACCAGTTGTAATTGTTTTTACAAGGTCACCAAGATTTCTTCGTTTTGCTTTTAATGTTATTGTTTGTGATGCTGGTTTTGGTGAAAGAGAGGTTGGTTCATATGTAAATTGATTTGCAGTAGAAGTAACAACTACATCAGGTGCATTATCTCCATCTTCAAATCTTAAAATTGTTTCAAATTCTTCTAAACCATCTAATGAAGCAGTATAAACAATATTATCAACTCGAATAACACTTTCAGATGGTACTGTTGGTGTATCTAAACTACCACTAAAGTTTGCAATTGTTAATAAAGCACTTGCAGGTGTTCTACTTGTTAAAAAACCAGGATAAGAACCTGTCCAACTAGAACCATATACCAATGCACCACTATCATGATAAGATTGAGATGTAATTAAGTTACCACCTGCGTCAAATGCCTGAGATGTAATTAAAATATTTCCTGTTAAATTTTGTGTGGTTGTATTTAATTTTATAGTTTGTTTTGGTGGAGTTGCAAAAGAACCGCTTGAAAATCTAAATGCACTTCTATTTCCTTCAAATGTTAATAACTTACCACTTGTTGGAAAATCATTTCCTCCATCAAATTCTTTAGAAACTCTTACATCTACTGGTATAAAATTATTATTTATATCATAAAATTCAAATTTGAAATCAAATATTTCAGTTGCAGTTTTTCTTGGTATATCTTGTAAAATTAAAAATTCATCTGGTGAAAAAGAGGTATCTTGTGCGTTCCTTAAGGATATGTTTGATATAAACCAATCATCACCCTGAATTTCAAAAACCAATTTTGCATCACCAGTATTTTGTGAAATTAAATTTTTTGTTATTGTTTTAGATGTGTTAAAAGATGGAGAAGCTGAACCACTTATTGTTACAAAAGTTTCAGTAAAATCTGAAGAACTTAAATAAGCTGTTATATTTTTATCAGATGTATATCCATCATCAGAAGAACTTAGTAATGCATTAAATTTTAAAGTATATTCTACATCTTTTGATATAGAAAGAGAACTACTTGTAAATAACTTTTGAGTTCCACCTGCTGTTGTGTTATAATCAATGTGTGCTGAGTTTCTTAAAACACTTCCTGTGTCATAATATAATCTATGGTCTGCTGATGAAGTTAACCAATACTTTGGTGCACCATTCGAACCAGTTTCTAATAAAGTTTCATTAACTAACTTACCATAAAATACTTCTGTACTTTCTAATGTTGTTACATCTCTAAGTAGTTCTTGTGATTCTAATTTTGCTTCTTGTACAAATGCAAAATCACCAACTGCATTTCTTGATTTTCTAAATATCTTTACTCTTGCAACATCACCAACAAATGTTTTAAGTTGTGTGATATCTATTTTTGCAAATGAACCAGTAATTGAACTTTCATTGATTACTTCGTTTTTAAAATCTGAATATGAAGCAGTAAATGGACTTGAAGTAAAATTGGCAACATTTCCATTTGAATCTGTAAATGGTATATTTACTATTGCCTGGCTATCATCAATTACATCTATGATTCTTGGTGAAAATGTTGTGTTTTCATCAACTGAAATTGTAATTATATCTTCGTCTATATCAATATCCCAACTTCCACTTGTTAGTTCTAATAAATAATTTGTACCTGCTCTCCAATCAGATAACTTTTGTCCTATTGGTGGGTCTATTGCAAAACCTCTTACTGAACCAGTCTGTTCTGTTGTTTCTAATGTTCTTTCGAATATAGGTTTTACTATTTCTGAAATTGTTACTAAAGGTCTTTTGTAAAATCTTACTCTTGTTTCGTTAGGAATAAGTTTGTTAATTTGAAACTCAGTTTCCCATTTTACATTATATACATCCTTCCACTCATCTGGTATGGGTAAAACAGAACCATCTGTTGCTATGTAATTTTTTAATTCTCCAAGTATTGTAATTTTACCAATACCGATTGGAGTATCATCATATATGTGAACAGATACTAATTTTGAAGTACCTTCATAGTATTCTGGTATACCATCACCTGGCTCATAGTAAATAGGATTGCCTTCAACATCAAGTATTTCAATTTTAATCTCAGTTGTTTCTTTTAGATACTCAGAACCTTCAATTAAAAATCCATTTTTACCACCAGTAAGAGTTTCTTCTAATTCAGTAATTCTAAAATAATCTGATTTAGGGTTCTTATCAAGTTGGAATACTTGAAAATTAGTAAGGTTTTGGTATGATGCAAATTTTTTAATTATAGCCATATAGATGTTCCGATTTCTAATATAAATATATTAAAGTTTTTTTTGTTAATATATATTATATAGAAATCTATATATTATGGGAAAATATACTACAATACAAATAAAAAGGGAACTATATAGGGAATTGCACGATTATTGTTGTGAATATGGATATACTAAAAGTGGGTTAATTGAAAGATTGATTAAACAAAAAATAAATCAACCTAAACCAACTAATGTATTAAGGGTTTCTAAAACTTAACTTGGGAAAATCCTTTTTCTTTTTTAATCTCTATAAGACCATCTACAACATCTCTCATTGAATCGATGTGTGAGATTACCATTACAAAATCAAACTGAGTTTTAAGATATGTAAACAACATAAATAAAGATTGTAGGTTCTCACTATCTAATGTACCAAATCCTTCATCTATCACAAGGAAATTAGGTCTTGGTAGGTTACATACATTGATTAGAGCAACTCTAATTGCTAAACCACTAATAAACCTTTCCATACCACTACACATTTCCAAACTCCATCTTTGGTCACCATACACAAGATATGCATTAATATTCTTACCATCAATCTCTAACTGCATTCCAAACTCTACGATTTGTGCTAAGATATTATTTACCTCACCCTCAATCATTGGTAATGCCTTTTCAATCAATTCATAAGATACACCATCTTTAGATAATGAGTTAAGATAGAAATCAAATAATCTACTTTGGGTTTCTAATTCTTTTACTTCATTGATTCTATCTTCTATTGTTTCTTTTTGATTTTGTAAAGCCGAAACTTTACCATTCAATTTAAGAACATCAGTATTTACTCCTTTAAGTTCATCTTTAACAATTGTAAGTTTTTCTCTTACTCCACTAATTTCATCTCGAATTTCTTTATTCTTCTGAATCTGTTTTTCATTCTTATAATATTCTTCGATAAGATGTTGCTGTTGAGTAAGTTGTTGTGAATTTCGCAATTCTTCAGTTTCAATTGTTGATAACTTGTTAATAAGTTGAGATACTTCTCTATCTATTTTATCTTCTTTTTCTTTTGCTTCTTGAAAATTACTCCA
>Ga0075481_10000578_pt1 | contig 13717 bp, 22 predicted proteins | sample DEB08_DNA_11_FD_76337 | JGI IMG/M metagenome (GOLD analysis project Ga0075481, IMG submission 76337) | Aqueous microbial communities from the Delaware River and Bay under freshwater to marine salinity gradient to study organic matter... | ecosystem: Environmental > Aquatic > Marine > Coastal ... | reverse complement strand
CTAGTTTAGGCTATCGTGATAGACTTATTATTCCTTTTTATTACGAAGGACGCATTGTAGGTTGGACTGGCCGTTCAGTAGTACCTGACAAGAAACCCAAATACTTAACAGAAGTACAGCCAGGGTTTGTGTATGGGTTAGACGAACAACGTTACCATAAAACATTTGCTATTGTGTGCGAAGGACAAATAGATGCTATTCACATAGAAGGCTGTGCATTGGGTGGATCAGAAATAAGTGATCAACAAGCAATGCTGTTAAATAGATTACAAAAAGAAATTATTGTTGTTCCGGATAGAGACAAAGCAGGCTCTAAGTTAATTGAACGTGCAATAGAGCTAGAATGGTCAGTTAGTATGCCTGACTGGGCACCTAACGTAACTGATATTGGTGATGCTGTACAACGGTATGGAAGGTTATATACTTTGCATAGTATTGCAGTTAGTGCAGAATCGTCAGCATTGAAAATAAGATTGAGAGGAAAAAAATGGTTCGAATAAAAAAATTTATAAAGAAAGTATGGAATAAAATATTAGATGTATTAAAATATCCGTATGTAAAATGGAAAGAACGTCAAGAAATAAAAAAACGTATTGAAGAAATTAGAAAAAAGGATCCATTTATTTACAAATGATTACTTGGGGAATAAGTGCAAACAGTCACGATGCTGCCCTTGCAGTTTTTAATAAAGACAAACTAGAGTTTGCTAGTCATAGCGAGCGTTATAGTGGCATAAAAAATGATCCTGATTTAAATAAAAAGATTATCGATGATGCTTTAGAATATGGCGAGCCAGATGAAATTATTTGGTACGAAAATCCATATAAGAAAACTATAAGACAATTATATGCTGGACAGGGATTAACTTGGCATGACAACAATATTAAAAAATATCTACAAAGGTATGGACTACATTCTCCAATTCGGTATAGCTCTCATCATGGTAGCCATGCTGCTGCCGGCTACTATACTAGTGGTTTTGATAATGCTTCGATCATCTGTATTGACTCAATTGGAGAGTTTGAAACATTAACCATTTGGCAGGCTGTAGGCGAAAACATTATAAAACTATTTTCGCAACGATATCCACACAGTGTAGGCTTGTGGTATTCTGCTATGACTCAACGTATAGGATTAAAGCCTAACGAAGATGAATACATTCTAATGGGTATGGCGGCATACGGTGACCCTATGCGATTGTTTCAAGACATACTAGAAGACTTTTTTGAAACTCAAGGTGTTAGCACTCCTAAAATAAAGTTCAAACATAATTTACACAGAGGTTGTAAATGGTGGAGACAAGATTTACAATCTGAACAGGACCTATTTGACATTGCTGCTGGCACACAAGCGGTATATGAATATATCTTTAAAAATATATTAGAATGGACTCGTTTTAATTTACCAAGTAAAAACGTTGTACTCATGGGAGGGTGTGCTTTAAACTGTGTCGCAAATACCTGGGCAGAAGAAACATTTGACAACGTGTGGATTATGCCTAATCCGGGCGATGCTGGATCTGCTGTAGGCAGTGTATTATATAAACGCAGGCAGCACATAGAATGGCCAGGTGCTTACTTGGGCCATAACATAATCAAAGTCTATCCAATAGCAGAAACAATAGAAACACTTAAAACAGATAGAATAGTAGGAGTTGCTTGCGGAAGAGCAGAGTACGGGCCTAGAGCACTAGGGAATAGAAGTTTGTTTGCTGATCCTAGAGGTCCGGATATAAAAGACAAAGTAAACAAAATCAAAAAGCGACAAGAGTTTAGACCGTTTGCTCCTATGATACTAGCTGAGAAAGTACATGAATATTTCGATGTACCTAAAGGCTGGCAAAGTCCATTTATGCAGTTTACTGCCAAGTGCAAATATCCTGAGGCTTATCCTGCTATAGTACACGCAGATAATACTAGCCGTGTACAAACAGTTACCAAACAGGATCATCCTGCTTTGTACAATTTACTTAAAGCATGGGGAGGAGAAATCGGAGTACCTATGTTGTTAAATACATCACTTAACATTAAGGGTAAACCAATTGTTAATGATGAAAAAGATGCAGAAGAATTTGAAAAGTATTATGGAGTAAAAGTTTTATGATACAAGGTGTGTGGGCACACAATGAAGAAATACAAGGCGATTATAAATATCCCGAAAACTTTTATAATGGTTACGACAAATCTATGACTACAGAATGGTGTCCGTCTGATTCAGAAAAACAGTACCTAAAAAATCTTAAAAGAACTCGTAGTCGTAATGATTTAGAAAAATACGGCTGGATAGATAAAAAAATAACCTATTCATTTAATTCTCATGGTTTTAGATCAGAAGAATTTGACTTTGATGAAAACGAAAGCATTTTATTTTTTGGATGTAGTTATACAGTTGGAATCGGCCTACCAAATGAAAACATATGGCCTTATATTGTATCTAAAAATCTTAATTTAAAATGTTTCAATTTAGGTGTCGGTGGATGGAGTTTAGACGCTATGTATCGACTAGCAAAATATTGGATTCCAAAATTTAAATCAAAATTAGTTATTGTATTGGAGCCACCCGGGCCAAGATACGAAACATTCTGTGATACATTTTATAATAGATCATTTGATACATCAGACAAATATGCAAATGAACGAATAGGTAGGTTAAGATATGTAATTCCTTATAACCACGAAATACATTTAGATAAAACGTATTCAGCAATAGAAAATATTTGTAATAAAACTGATAAAAAATTTATTGGTCTTCGAACAAGCATTTGGGTAAGCAGTAAGGATCTAGCTAGGGACTTAATGCACCCGGGAATCGGTTGTCACAGCAAAACGGCAGAAAAAATTACTGATGTAGTAATTAACACACTTAAAGATTGAGGTTAAGTAAATGACAGAAAAAAATAATACTGGAAAATGGCACGGCGGTAAAGGATCAGCCCCTAGAAAAAATTCTGATCAAAAAGCATACGAAGATAACTGGGAAAAGATCTTTGGAAAAAATAAACCTTCCCACGATGCAAAAGAAGTTTTTCAAACTGCTACAATAGTAGATAAAAAAATTGACTAATAACCTAAGAGACTATAATGAAGTACTGCTTTCACCACATACCTAAAACAGCAGGTAGCAGCCTTCAACTGAGACTGAGTCATAGAGAACATATAGGACAACTACCAGAAGGTAGCACACTAGTAGTATATCCTATGGGAGCTGATACTAGATTTTACAGAGTGTGTGAGGACAAAGATTTTAGTGAGGACGAAAGCATAAAAACAGCATTTTTGAGAACATATAAAAGACCTAGTACTAAACGCAGTGCTAGTATTGTAATGGGACACTTAACTACTGTAGGACAAGCCGGAGAACATTTTACTTGGCTTAGACATCCGTTAGAAAGAGATATTAGTCACTATAACTATGATAGAAAGTTTGGTAATACTGTAGCAGAAGATTTTGAAACACACGGACGTAGCCTTGCTGGAAATTTTCAAACAGTTTGGCTTTATAAATTTTATCTCGGAAATATGGATACACCGCCTATGGAAAAAATGTTTTCAGTTGTAAAAGATACGTTACATAACAAATTTAAAAAAGTTTGGACAAGTAACAATTTTGAAGCCAGCTGGGACTTTATAGCAAATATGTTAGACGTTGATATTGAACCAAGGCTACAATCAAATATAGGCGGAAAAGAATATAATAAATCAATATCAGTAGATAAATTAGATAGCAAGTTTATAAATTGGCACGAAAAGCATAATTCTTTTGACTACGAACTTTATGAATTATTTAATATTGACTAATAACCTAAGAGACTATATAATATACATATGACAAGACAGAATACAGATTACGGATATGATATACAGAAAGTATATCTTGAAATGTTTCTTACTGACGCAGCATCGTTTGTAAGATGTCAAGGCGTATTCAATCCTAAAACATTTGATAGACGTTTAGAGCCAGCGGCACAATTCCTTACTGACTATGTAAGTGAACACAATGCACTACCTACGTTTGATATGATTAATGCTGCTACTAAGGCTGATCTAAGAGATCCAGGACAGTTACAAGAGAATCACTATGATTGGTTGTTAGCAGAGTTTGAAACATTTAGTAGACACAAGGCACTAGAAGAAGCAATACTTAAGAGTGCTGACTTACTTGAAAAAGGTGAGTATGGACCTGTAGAAGATCTAGTCAAGAAGGCTGTACAAATTGGACTGCAAAAAGATCTAGGTACAGACTACTTTGCAGATCCTAGAGGCAGACTTGAAGCAATCAAAGACAATAACGGACAGGTTACAACTGGATGGAAGAGCCTAGACAAGAAATTGTTTGGTGGATTTAACAGAGGTGAGCTGAATATCTTTGCTGGTGGTTCTGGTGCTGGTAAGAGTTTGTTCTTGGCTAACCTAGGGGTTAACTGGGCTGAAGCGGGTATGAATGTGTTATACTTAACGTTTGAGCTTTCAGAAGGCTTGGTCAGTATGCGAGTTGACAGTATGGTTACTGATATTCCTACACGTGATATATTCAAGAACATCGACGATGTTGAAATGAAAGTCAAGATGATTGGCAAGAAGTCGGGTGCGTTTCAAGTCAAGTATATGCCAAGTGGCAAGACACCCAATGACGTAAGAGCTTATATCAAAGAGTTTGAAATAAAAACAGGCAAGAAGGTTGATGTAATACTGTTAGACTACTTGGATTTGTTGATGCCTAATGGTGCTAAGGTAAGTGCTGAGAACCTGTTTATCAAAGACAAGTTTGTGTCAGAAGAACTGCGTAACCTAGCAATGGAATTGAACACTGTGTTTGTTACAGCATCACAGTTGAACAGAGCTTCAGTAGAAGAAATAGAATTTGATCACAGTCATATATCAGGCGGACTATCTAAGATACAAACAGCAGACAATGTGATTGGTATCTTTACAAGTCGTGCTATGCGCGAGCGTGGTCGTTATCAAATACAGTTAATGAAGACTAGAAGTTCAAGTGGTGTAGGTGCTAAAGTGGATCTAGAGTTTGACGTAGACAGTCTGCGTATTAGAGATCTAGACGAAGATGATGATAACACCAACAGTTTTGGAACAAACAAATCATCAACAGTATTTGACAATTTAAAAAGAACAACTACTACGCCTAACGAAAACGCTAGCCCAGATGAAGGCGACACTGTAGGTAAAATTAAAGCACAAGTAGATAGTTCTAAACTAAAACAGTTTTTAAACAATTTAGACGACGATTAAGTCTTTTGCTGACAAATATCACACTGCTTGTTTATTTTCTAAAAGGGTCCTTTTCTAGTATACCCGATAACTGTGTATCAAAACTCAAACTGTATCTAGTAGTTTCACTTGTTACAACGTTTGCACTGTGTTCTAACCAACTGGGGAACAATACCAGCAGTCCTTGACTGGGTGTTATACGCCAAACTCTACTGTTTAATGGTGTGTACTCTGCTCTATCAAAGTCTATTTCACTAGGACGAGGATGATAAAATTCTAAATCGCTGTCGTGATCAGCAAAAAACAATGCACTGGATACTATGCTGTTTGGATGCATATGCCGTTTGTGAGACTGACTGTGTGTATACTTGTTTACCCAACTGTTGGTAATTTCTATACCTATGCTTTCTTTTGCACCCATAACTTCTCTAAAATATCTTTCCGTGTGATCTTGTAGTTGCAAACCTATTGTAGACCATGCTGGTTCATTGAGTATGCGATCGTTACTAGAGATGTAGTTGTCACCTGCAGGGTCTTGTGTTTTTCTATAGGTGTATTCAATTTGTTCTAGATCAGGACAGGTGCTGATGTCTATATTCACAGTATAGATTGGAGCAGAAAATAAAGGAGTTACCTGAGCATTCATATTGATATTTAACTGTTAAACAGGTTATATGCGCGGTTTTTGATACAGATAGTATCAGTGTATATCACAAACACGTAATTGAAATTCTGTTGCACCCTGCGTTTTTTATTAGTTCCGCCGCACTGCTTTCGGCGTTACGTGCAGGTTGTACAAAAGATGGCATTCTAGAACACAAGGTGAGTTGTTATTTACGTGTTGTGCGCGGATGTAGTTGCACAATGGGGATCCACTTGTCTGTTCCTCTACTGTTCATTTTTTTAGCAAGAGCCTGTGCAGCAAAATCAGCAAACTGTTTGCGAGTCTCTTTGTGCCCGTCAAGATCTTGATTCTTAACTGTGCGGCCAGTTGTTAGATTTTTAGCCATTGCAATGTAGTATTTTCTAGTGTCCATATGAGTATTTATAACAAAAACACCAAACTGATTACTTTTCGCACAATCGAGCACGATACAGTCGGCGCAGTCTACGCCAATTTAGAATAATGTCTCGATAGTCTCTAGTGCTGCGAGGTGTACGTATATGGGGTTCATCACCAACTATGGAACAGAGCAGTTCAGGCGTTTGCAGGACGTCTTCATAGACCAAGTGTGTGAATTGGTGCCAACCAACGTGCTGCGCTTCGTCAAACATCCATCTAGTGTATGAACGCCAGCCCTGTATGGTGTCTACCATGAAACTGCCCCGAATCTGTCGAGGAGGATATGGTTGATCAGTGTAGTCAGTGTATTCTCCTGTAATGTAGGCCAACATTGCTGAACACCATTGTGCCCATTCATCTCTACGTGATAGGTACACACAATGGAACTGACTGGGATCTTGAGGCAGTGTTTTGCCATGCGTTTTTAGTATGCTGGGTCGATCAACTGCAAACGGTGGCCCTGCAACATATTGCTGCCCAGGAAAAGTAAACAATTCCTGCACACGATGATCAGGCAAATGTGCTTGAATATGGTGTACTGCCAGCCAAGACCCTACACGAGCATTAGAGTATATGATATAGTTCACCAAGTATTTATAGCACGAAGTGCCAGCGGTTACGCACGAAGCCGCAAAGCGGTTAGCGATCAGCACAAACGGTAGCGCAGATTTGGCCTCTCTAGTCTCGTACACACTAGCACACACTCGCAGGTAAACTGTCGTTATCCTGCACACACTAGTAGAGGCGACCTTAGACTGCGTATAAGCGTCTTACACGAACGATTATGCGAAACTAATGTGTAAGTGTTCCCTAGCTGATAACAGCAAGTAAGCGAAGTCTAAATCACGTTGAGATTCAAACTCTAGTTGATCATATGCTGGTTGAGCACAGTGTATACCATGATCTATCCATAAGTCTATTGATATACAGTGTAGCTCTGAGTCTAATAGATAGTATGGAAGAGCATACTGACGGTGTTCACATAACTTGAAATACATGGTGTAAGGACCGTGTGCTCTGTTATTGTGCATGATTTTCCTTACACTGTTCTAAATAACGTAGTGCTATACGCTTGTGTGTAGTGCGTATAACAAGATAACCACGATGATCATACACAGTGTATACTGAGTGTATGAGGTCTCTACTACGCTGTACAGTACAGTATGGCATACACTTACTTATACACTGTGCTGGCCCGAAATGGGTCTACAGTGAAAAAAATTTGGTCGCGCATTTTTTTTAGGTGAAGTACTTACAGATTCGAGGTGGTGATTTTGCATCACCCAGTTTTTAAAAGTGTGGAAAGGAAAGGCTTAACGCTTTGCTAAGTTGTTGATTTTATTAGAAATATATACCCCTCACCCCTCAGAAAAAAAATTCAAAAAAAATCTCCCCTCAGGAAGATCTTTTCTCTTCAGTGTCAGCTGTCGCCCTGTTGCGGTCTTGCCTACAGTGCCGCAGACTGTTGCAGTCTAGTCTAGTCGACTACCTGCATATGCTGTGAAGCCATAGCCTTTGAGCACGTTCGCATATGCTCTCGCACCAGCTTCTTTGATGTCAATGCTCTGACCACCGTACCAGTTGCACCATTGTGAAAAGGTTCTCTGCCAGTTCTGCTCTATGCCAGCAGCCTTAAGAGCCTTGCCCATCTTGGTGTTGCCCTTCAGCTTCTCGCCGTTGAACTCGTAGATGTCTACCCACGCAAAGCCGCACATTCCACAGTCCGTGCCATACTTGTTATACACCTGCTCACTCGCAAGCTCAGCCGCTACCTTGGCCTTGTTAAAGATTACTTTAAGATCGTCTACTGAATACATAATTTGCCCTTCCTAGTTGTTAATTACAGTATTAATAATAAGCTCACAGAGCTGATCTGTCAACCTCATTTTACCCAAATGTGGTTATATTTTTGTGGTTGATTCTCACATGAGTAGTTGGTGTCAGTGTAGTTGATCACCTTCACACACTCACCAGTGGTGTGGCTCACGTGCATATCTGGGATACTCATTGCTGAGTTTACGCCTAAGACTGCTAGTGAGACAATGCTCACTAACAGTACGCCGTTGATTAACAGGTTCTTCATTACGCTAACACCGAAGTGGTTGTGAATGTTTCTGGATCAACTATGTCATAGCTGATTGCGTCACATGGTTCAAAGCCCATGCCTGCTACACGGAATGTATCAACGAAGCCTTCGCCGTCGTCTACGATCATCACATCACCAACTGAAGTTGATCTTAGGCCATAAGCCTTGCCTTTGTGTTGGATCAGGGGTGCTAACACTTCAACGTCATCATTGGCGTCTTCACCAATCTTCATTGACCAGCTGCCATCAACATTGTTGGTGTATCTGTAAGCATACTCAGTGGCTTCAAACAGGTCCATACCTGAGGTAGTCACTCTTGCTACAGCTTTGGGAGTTTCGCCTGGTTCTAAGAAGCTGGCGTGGATTACGGTTATAGTAAAGTTCTTCATATTGTGCCCTCACACTTTATTGTTTAACTGTATACAGTATAGCCTCATTCTGGTGAGCTGTCAACCTCTATTTGCCCAAAAAAGGTGAACCCCCAGGGACCTTTGCGGTATGGGGGTTCGGTGTTTGGAGTAGTACTGTGAGGGCATACAGTGTACTTCTACTCCTACAGTGATCACGGTTGAGGGCATTAACCGCGTCTGATCACCGTATTCTCTGCCATAGCTTCCCAACGATCTGGAAATGCTCGGGCTAAATCTGCGACCTTCAACACTGTTCTCAGTGACAGCTCCCTCAGTCGCTTCTTGTTTATATCTATATATTCTACGATCTCGTCATGCGTTTCAGAACTGAAATCGTACTCGTCCAGCATACCATCACCAACGATCTGCTTGATCCTCAGCATCTTCTCACGCTCGGTATCAATGGTTAGATCAATGTAGTGGCATCGACTCTCTAGTGCTTCAAGGTGATCACGTAGCTTCTTGCTCTTAACGTTATCAAACTTGATGTTGGTAATAAAGATCGCTGAACCTTTGAACTCAAATGAATCCGGCACGCCCTCATTACGCAACTTGAATGAATCAGTGTTCCAGTGGATGCGTCTAGACTTCTTAGAGTCTAGTGCAGCTTTTAAAATATTAAGACTGAGGTCATCTAGTAGTACTGAGTCACAGTCGTCAAACACCAAGACGCAGTCTTTGTCTGCGTAGTTGAAGAGCTTGCAGTACAAACCAATGGCACTCATAGCACCCTTGACCACTTCATACTTCTTAAGCGATGAGTTGCCAGCAATGTCCGCAAGCAGATCATGCTTGCCCAATACCTTCTCGACACCATAGGATTTACCAACACCTGGAGGTCCTGATACAATCATGGCTCGTACATCACCACGCTTGGCGGCTGATGTCATGTCTTCCAGCATCTGGAAACGCTCACGCATACGCTCGATGGTCTCTTCGTCACTCTCTTCTCGCTTGGTGACCTTGGCAGTCTCTGACGTTTCGTAACAGTCAGCACCACTAACCATGATCTTGATGTTACGTGCCGGGAAGCCTGCTACTGCTGATCCGTCTACTGTTACGTAGCCGCCTCGTGCTCCTACCTTGTAGTCTTCAACTAAGGGGAAGACCATACCAGTAAGATCAACGTCTTTGCCGCGAATCTTGTAGGTACCCTCTAATAATTTGATGTTCATGTGCGCCCTCGCAATGTTTAATTTAAATATCTAGTATACTACCTGGTGCCGGTTATGTCAACACTGCGGCCAACCAAAGTAGCATACCTCCCATAAAAGCCAGAGCCCACTGAAGGATCCCTGTATAGATCAGGATCAAGAACAGGAATGTATATCCAAGGAACCTAATCATTAGTGGACATCCACAAATCGTTCTGAAAGCTCGTTCGAGTCAAGCATATCCTCAACATCGTCTGTGCTCATATACTTGAGTGCCATTGTCAGCATCGCCTCTGCGGATACCAATCCCTCTTCAACAAGTTCTAGTGCCTTGTCTCGGCTGTTCGGAGTGTATTTGAAACCTATCATATCTTTTGCCCTTTGCCCTTATTGTTTATACAGTATAGCCTCACTTGGAGGCTATGTCAACCTCTTGTTTACCAAATTGTTCCATCCAGGCCGCAACGACCTCTCTGGCCTCGTGCCTGCCCAATCCAAAAACCTCTTGCAGGACCTGACCAGCACCAAACATATTGACCTGGCCACTCTCCCTAAGGTCGTCCAAAAACTCGAATAGATCTTTCATTACGCGGCCTCCTTCTGGTCTAACCACTCTGCCAGTCCACTGTAGGGCACAGTCGTCCCATCCTCCATGTCGTAGACACAGGTGTTGTTGGTCTGCTCACCGCCCGCCTGCATGGTCCAGGTGCGGATCTGACGAACGATCTCCTTGCGGAAGTAACCGCCGCACTCGATGTCGTTCTCTTGAACCTGACGAGCCTGCCATGCACCGTCCGCATAGTGCATGACGATGGGTGATTCCCACTCATTACACACCTTGGCACCATCGTGCTCGAGGTCCCAGCCCAGGATGTATTCCTGCCAGCTCTCGTTGCTCTCTTCGATCAGACCCTTCAGAGTGGGGATACCACCGTCGTTGATCTTCTCAGCCTGCTTGGGAGTGATGTTCTCCACCACGTAGGTGTTGCCACCCTTGAACTTCCAATACTGCGGACACTCACCCTTGCCGTCCCAGTCATGTGCGCCGTAGTTTTCTTTGATTTGAGTTTGAATTACTAGTTTCATGTTTTGCCCTCGCTTTGCCTAATTCCTAACTATGTATACAGTATGCACTCGGTCTAGTGATCTGTCAACCTCTTTTTTGCCAAAACATGAAACAAAATTGGCCTCCGCGGTAGGATTCGAACCTACGACCCACAGCTTAGAAGGCTGTTGCTCTATCCAGCTGAGCTACGCGGAGAGTTGGTGGGCCTACCAGGACTTGAACCTGGAACCTGCCGATTATGAGTCGGATGCTCTAACCAATTGAGCTATAAGCCCTAAACTTTATGAATTGGTGCCCCGGGCCGGACTTGAACCGGCACAGCGTTTCCGCCGAGGGATTTTAAGTCCCTTGTGTCTACCAATTTCACCACCAGGGCATTCTTACGCAACCACTTGCGGTACCGGTCTCTCCTCTTGTTATTCGAAATGTCTGTGTGCATGACCGCACCTCTTGAAATTAAAAGTCGCTGTCGAGCCCCACCGCTCTCAAACAGCCACCACCCCGTGTGAATTGAGTGGCGCCCGGACAGGCAAGCCCTACGAAGCAGTAACCTCTTCGGTTTCTTCTGCCTCCACTACAGGGGCTGCCATAGACTTGCAGTTCCTAACAACGAAGTCGGTGATTGCGGATTGCTCTGCCTCACCCTGGAATGCTTCGTGTTGCATAAGGATCTGACATACCTCTGCTTTGGTGAACTCGCCACCTAGCTCGATGAGGTTGATGTCCTCATGTCCGTTCTTAGCAAGGATTTTGAATCGACCAACGAAGTCGTTAGCGAAACGTACCTTAACCACACCATTTAATGAGCTGGTGCCTGCTACTGAAAAAGTTTTTGAAGTTGCCATATCGTTTGCCCTCCTAAGGCGTTTTCTTAAATTACTCTACTAGTATATGGTCTGGTCTGGGGTCTGTCAACCCCTAATTTACCATTTTTGGAAAAAAATTTCACTGTATATCTGTACAGTGATTTTCACTGTATGTTTGTACAGTATTTTCTTCGGCATCGCCTATCTGTTCGATAGTATAGCTCACGCCGTTAACATCCGGAGAGGTGTAGCACTCTACATCCTCTCGCCTGCTAGCCACGCACACAATCTCGTGGCTGTGTTGACTCCTTACAATATACATTAAGCCGCCTCCCTGCTCTTAAGCATCTTTAGGTGATTCTTTAGGATGTCTACATGGTCTGCGATAGCCCTAGTAGCCAGTGGCAGTAATTGATGTACATCGCCCAACTCACGTTGCTGACCCTGTACCGCATGATAGTACCACTCGCCATCCTGCTTCATCACGTAGATGTATTCTTCCCAGCTCTCTGCAGTAAGCAGCTCGTCCAGTGTCTCAGAACGGTTACAGGGACAGTATTCGCCGCGGTCCCTAGTGTAGTAGATGTTTTGGCTGCCGTGTGTATCACGTGCATCAAAGTCTACCTTTGTGCCAATGTGCGTACCCCAACTGGATGCGTCACCTAGTTCAATTGCTTCACGCACCAATAGGGGGTTGTCCCAGTGGTTGACCAGTTTGTAGCCTAAGCCACCTGGGTAGCCGTCCCAGTGTTGGTATGCGGAAGTGTAGGTTCCGTCTTCGTTTTCAATTGCGATTCTTGCTCTTGTTGCCATGCTGCCCTCCAGCGTTTTTAAATTATGTGTACACTATAACAGTGGTAGGGGCTGTTGTCAACCCCTATTTGTCCAAAACTGCCTGTTAAGCAGCGGGGCCTTCCTCATACACGTCTAACGACAGGTAGTCGTCGCCTTGCATTCCCTGCTCGCTGCCAGAGGCAGATAGTAGCCCGCCGGTAACTGCTCGTAGACGCTCTCCTACGAGGTCGTCTAGCGGCCCTGTATATGCTAAGCCACTCCCTGCGACATAGTCGAGTAGCACAGTTCCCTCGCCGAAGTAAAACTCCTCTTCGCCATAGAGGTCCCCGTAGGTGGTGTTTAATACGAGACTGTCGTTAGTAATAGCGACGTCTCCCCATAGCCCGCCGGCATATTCGCCTGCGAAGCCATCCCCTAGCGGAATTGAAATGCTGTATAAAGCAGTGTCCACTTCCTCTACAGTTACTCCGGGGATGTTGCGTAGTTTTTCCAAAATTTGCATAATGCCCTCCATATGCTTTTCTAATTAACTGTGTACAGTATAGCGCCGGAACGCTATACTGTCAACCTCTTTTTTTCCAAAAAGTTTAACTTTCGTATTTTACACCTACTAAGCGTAAATACCGTCCGTCCATTGTAGTGTGTACTTTGTCACATCCTACAAGCTGCTTTAACTGTTTACAGTCAACTTCTGTAAAACGTTCTTCTATGTTGCCAAAGCACAAGTTGCGTTTGTCTGCAACTTTTGCACAGTCTTTCCAAACAGCGTTAGTCCACGTGTCCCAAATAGCAATGTTCTTTTCTGCTGTTACAGTTGCAACAAGTTCACGTGCTTGTCGTGTGTTTAGTTTGTTTTGCATAGTTTGCCCTCTCTGCTTTATTGTTAACTTTATTGTTAAACTGTGTACAGTATAGCACCGGAGTGCTACATTGTCAACCTTTTTTTTGCCAAAAAAGCACAGTATTATACTGTGCTTTTGTACAGTGTGCTACAGTGTGCTATGCGGTCTCACGCAACATTAAATAGTCCTCTGCTATCCAGTCAGTGTGCGTAGCATAATTTTTGTGTGCAACAAACTGCTCAACGGCATCAGCAAGTGCAAAACTTACAT
>Ga0075481_10000577_pt1 | contig 13725 bp, 22 predicted proteins | sample DEB08_DNA_11_FD_76337 | JGI IMG/M metagenome (GOLD analysis project Ga0075481, IMG submission 76337) | Aqueous microbial communities from the Delaware River and Bay under freshwater to marine salinity gradient to study organic matter... | ecosystem: Environmental > Aquatic > Marine > Coastal ... | reverse complement strand
ATCTTTGCGGGTCCCGCGCCGTAAAGGGTTGCATAGATGAGAGTCTTAGCCTGCGGTCTCGTAATGCCTGCGGCATCAGCGTTCTTCTGATGGATATCTCCATTCAATAATTCCTCTTGCCATTCCTCGTCTTGCATGTAATGCGATAAGCATCTCAACTCGATCCCCGAAAGGTCAGTACCAACTAATACCTTACCATCCTCGACAGTCCACAATGCTCGACACTCTGAGCCATACTCACTGTTGACACTAGGTATCTGTCCCATGTTGGGACTATGGTGTGTCATGCGTCCAGTCACAGCACCGTTAGTGATCACTCTACCATGTACCCTACCGTCATCCTTGACGTTATCAATCCATGACTCAAGCAACCCGACACGCTTCTGTATCATCAGGTACTCAGCAATTAGTTGTGCTTCAGGTAGATCAATACCCTTGAGTGTACCCTCATCAACTATGATACTGCCTTTCTCAGTCTTCTTAGTAAACACAACGCCACGCTCCTGAAGACGCTCTGCGATTTGCTTACGTGACCCCACATTGAATACGGTAACCCCGTCTTTGAGACGCTTGCCTGTCTTCTCTGACCAACGCTTCTCCACAATCGGAGGAAATATATTTTGCAAGTGGTCAGTGATAAAAGCCATCCGATCCTTAAGCGTAGCCAACAAAGAGATAGCTTCTTTCTCATTGAGTTTAAACCCATTGTCTTCCTGCTTCTTCATGATGTGTGCAACTTGATGTTCAAGATCAACAGAGTGACCGTAGTCCTTGAGTTCTCTTGACAACTTGCCATACAGTTTTACGGTTACATTGACATCCTGCATACAATAGTCAGCCATCTCATCAGTGTAACCACCATCAAAATCAGTGAAGTCATCCTTGAAATCACCGAGTCTCTCACCCCATGCACGCAGACTATGACCACCCTCCAGTTGTGGATTCCATAGCCTTGACATGACCAGAGTATCACGAACTTTGGAGAGGGGAATCTTGACTCCCCAAACCCGTGACAACACTGGCCCGTCAAACCCAATGATGTTATGTCCTACCACTACATCAGCCTTATCTACTAATGCTTGTACGTGCTTAGCATCTGTGTAGATAGAGGTGTAGTTGTCATAGTGGCAACCACAACACCATATCGTATCGTGTGCAAGGTTGGTCTCAATGTCGAGTACCAATACCCTCATTACAACTCCTCTTCATTAATCTCAGTCATTCTACCAGTGTTACGAGAATACAGCAATGCACCTGCAGGTCCAGTTGTACCACTGAATCGGTTCTTCAGCACACGCACACGGGTAGTGTTACGCTCTTGCACATCTTCAGCCTGACCATTACGCTCCAGTCCAATCACCATGTCAGATAACTGTGCGATAGAACCAGACCCACGCAGTTGAGCAAGAGATGTAGCCGCACCTTCCTCATGTCCCTTGGAGTCAGGACGCTTGAGATGTGACACCACAATCAGAGCAATACCAGTCTCCTGCACAAGCATACGTAGCTTGGTCATGATCTCGTCTATTGCTTTGCGTTCATCACCACTGGCTTGAGCAGACACCACGATACTAATATGATCGAGGAATACATAACTACAGCCCAGTCCCTTGGCAAGATATCGTACTCGACTAATGATGTTATCAACACTGGTACTACCAAAGTGATCGAACAGATATATACGGTCAGTACCGAGTGTCCTGTTAAACGCATCAGTCTTGTCCTCATCGGTTGCGTCTGTGTCTGGTAAGTGGAGTGGTTGGTTAGCCGCAAGAGACATCAATGATAGACCTGTCTTACGCACTGACTCCTCCAAGAACATCAGACCTAGGTTGTCCTCAGTCTTGTTGAGTACATGCCACACAATCTCACGCACAAACTGTGACTTACCCAGTCCAGATCCTGCAGTAATAGTGACTAGCTCACCCTTGCGTATACCATAGGTCAGATCGTTTACCCCTGCAAAGGGATACACACAATCAGCAGGTGCAAGAGGCTTCATCACATCATCATACAGACTACTACCCACAATGATCCCGTCAGGTACATGCTGTTCAGATGCCCACCACTTGTCAGAGAACTCCTTCATCTTCTTCTGTTGAAGATAATCACACGCATCCTTCATACCATCGAGGTGCTTGAACACCTTGGCCTTACCACCAAAGATCTCTGCTACCTGTGATGCCGCTTTCTGTCCTGCTTCATCGCCGTCAAAGCAGATAACGATGTTGTCAAAGGAATCAAACCACTCGTATTGCTTGCGTATATCCTTGGCGGCAGAGGTTGCACCATTGCGTACTGACACAACGGGATACTTAGACCCAAGCATCTGGTACGCGGCCATCGCATCGAACTCACCCTCAACAATCGTAACGAACTTACCGCCCTTACTGAACAGGTGCTGTCCATAGAACTGTGCGTCCTTCCAGTTACCGTTGATAAAAAAGTTCTTGTCATGCGAGCGTACCTTCTCAGCAATCACATTGCCTTTGGCATCTGTGTACGCAAACATAGTCACACCATCTTCACCATCACGTATACACTTGTACGCCTTGGCGGTGTCTCGACTGATACCTCTGTCGATAATCGTTCGGTATAAGTCGTCATTGTTCCAAGCCCCAATAGGCTCACTGTCGTATGTTGTAGCGTGCATCAGTACCTCACTATTACGCTCTGCCCAATCGTCTGACTCAGGTGCTCTACGTGCCTCACAGGAGAAGCAATGAGTCCATCCGTCATCATTCACACACAATGCATCACTAGACCCGCAATCATTGCATGGTAGGTGCATCTTTACAAAAGCCACTCTCGTTCTCCTTGTAGTACTTACTCAACACCATCAGTGCATAAGACTCTTTTGGATCGCAACAGTAATCCGCAAGAGAAGTTAGTACACGATGAAGACCATAACGATAAATCATTTCACAACAGTCTGTCAACATAATGTGATTGTTGTGTTCTTCCATCGCAAGAGAGAACTCTTCAATTGGAATTTCTAAATCACCCATACTCTGTAGTCTCCTTTGTAGATACAAAGACTCTAAAGATAATAATAATAAAGTAATCTCTTAGATAACTCTAGAGAGAATAGTGTATCATAAATAATCTTCAGTGTCAACAATGTCATCAATACTCATGAGGTCATGTCGCTCAACTGCTTTGACTTGATCACGTATCGGATTGTAACAATCATTGCAAAGATCGAGGAACTCCTCAGTTTCAGACGACTTCCTTGTCGCCTCAAAGTCTGTCAACAGACAGTTACATGCAACACATCTCATTCATCATCTCCTTTCTTTAGAAAAGATGTAATTAATAATGCCACATAAATCAACAAGATAGCTGATGTAATTAAAGTATCCATTAAGTATTCAACCCCACTTTTTCGTAATCATCCAGTGACCACAGGGTATCACACCATGCCATGCTTTGTCAAAGTTTTTACGAGGCGGAGCATGTCCTCCTTCACGCTTCTCAAGCTTATACTTCTTACGATAACGACACGCAAACTGTCTGATTGAGTTGACCGAACCACCCAACTTGTCAGCTATTTCAGAGGCAGTAAAACCTTTATGCCACATGTCAACAAAGACTTGCACCTCTCTATCCGTGTACTTTTTCTTCATGTATTGCACTCCTTTTCCAAAACTCATGTAAATCATCTTCGTACACTTGTTCAGCTTGACCTATACATACGATATCGCCAAGCCCGTAGCTCATATCACACTCGTCAACTAAATCGTGGATAGCCCAATTTGTAATTACAAAGTCATCAGCGACCTCGTAGTACTGGTCTGTTTTTTCAACGACCTCTACTTTAATCCATTTCATTCTTCATACTCCCTCTGCATGAGATACAACTCACCAATAACCTTCTCAGCTAATACAGTACGTTCAACTAATCGCTGAATGTGCTGATGCTGTGAAGTTAATCGTATTGATATCTCCTCAACAATCCCTTCATGATCAGCATCCTCAATCACATCATCATAAACGCCACCAAGAAACTCAACCATCTGCTCTGTTGTGTAATACTTCTTCATGAGTAATCTACCTCTTCCATTTGAAAATCAGGACCTTCGCGTTCAACATAACGCCAGATTTCCCTATCTGTTCCACACATCCACTTGACTTCCTCGATGAATCCTTGTGGTAAACTATCACTGTAGTCTTCCAACTCAACAGACTGCAAGTGCCATGAGTCAGGGATATCATAACCCTTCTCAAACTTCCACACGACATCAAGACAGAACTCATTGTCCTCTGGGTCATACCACCAATGAGTACCGTAATACTCCTTACCATCTTTATACATCAGTGCAAATCTCCCATCACTGCTACTTCATCGCGTGTCATGAACTGGTGATCCATGTCCGCAACATCCTCTGCATCCAACCATGCATCCTGTGACTCACCATTGGCACGATTGATACCAAGGAACAACACACGCCCTGCATACGGGTAAGGATACACATCTGGTGCATACCAGAACTCTGTCTCCTCATACAAGCCCTCATCGTTCACATAGATTGCATCACCGCCCTCATCGTATCCGCCAGAGCCGAACACACTACACTGTAAGTGCTTCTGGATATCACGCCAGTCACCTACTTCCACGTTCTCAATCGTCCGTGTATACGGATCAACCAATACACCTTTCATATTACTCTCCTGTTAGTACAGTTAGATGCAGACGTGACACATCATCAGCAGATGCAAAACGCCCACGGTTACACTTGTTATACATGACCTGTTCACACCATGAATCCCAGATCTTCTCAGTGGTACGGTTACCCTTGAACAGATTCACATAGTTCATGATCTTCTCGAACTTCTTGGAGTCCGACTTCACACCCTTCTGGATCGTCACATCCTTGATGTCAACCTTGTAGAGCCTACGCACATTATGCACATCCATACACCCAACACGACCAAACATCATCTGCATGACAAAGCCTGCCTTAGCTAGTCCGAGTCCCGGCACATCTAAGAGACGCATCATCATTGCACCATCCTTGGTCTGAACAGTACCCCCAAGTTCCTTCTTGGGAGTCATCCACAACTCCATGAGATCATCGTACAACTCCGCACCATAGTCTCGCAGATACTCATACGTCTTGCGCTTGAAGCCGAACAAGTATTGGGAGTTACCCTTGTTAGCACGATAATCATCCATCATCTTCGGCCACATCCAATGAGGCATCTTGATGGTCAACACAACGGCAATGATGCCATCACACATTTGCGCACTATTTTCCTGCATGTACGCATTGATCGCAGGATTGTATTTCTTAAACATTATTTTTCTCCTTTATCTCATCCAATTTCTCTTCACACTTACGCGCTCGCATTTTGTACCACTCGGACCCACCAAGCATAATGAACAACTCGTAGGCACTCTCAAGATTACCGCGTGCTAATGACATATACCCATCTTCAAAGTCTTTGTGACCCTCATCATAGAATGACTCCGCGATGAACGACACTTGACTTTCCCGTAGATCCTTAAGATCAAACAATTTACACTCTACTTTCATAACTGTTCTCCAGTTTGTATGTACAAAAAAAAATCATGGCGTTTCTCAACGTGCATAATACTTAGACAAGGATTTGCCTAAAAAGTTCCCTACTACATTTCACCCCAACCTGCACTACGCAACCACGCATTGTCAGCATCAGAGTCCGCTTCTCTACGCTCCCGTGTGTGTTCGCATTTGTCACACAACAGAAGCTCCCCATGAATCCCAGTCGTACCACACTTAGACTCTACCTCACGATAGTCGTATCCGCATGGCACATACTGGTACACCACATTGTCACACACTACTCATCCTCCTCATCATCATAATCAAAGATTGAGTCACGTTGCTCCAAATAGTCCCACTCCGCTAACTCATGCGCGTCAGCTTCATAGTCCCAACCCAATACCTCACCCGCATCATTGCGGTACACAATTTTATTTCTACCCACGTTTATTCACCCATTCACACAGACCTGCAATCACACCCCAAAAGATGCACCACACACCAACGAATCCAATCGCCACAAGATAAAACTCATGCATCACTTCACCTCCGCGATCACACCATCGCGCATCACAACAGACGCAAAGAACTCGCGCTTGCCTGTACCTTCGCGCAATTGCGGACGATTGGAACCAGTGATCACACCAGTCGGACGATACTCATTCCCGAACACTGATGTTTCGGTATATCGCAATGGTTGACCAATTGATTCTTTCAACTGCTTTTTACTTTCGTAATTCAATATCATCATTTCGTAATTTCCTTTTGTATGTACAAAGAAAAAGCCCCTCAGAGCGTCAACTCCAAGGGGCTTGTTCATCCAGTCGCGTTAACTTGCTTTCTTGTCAGTGTTCAAAAGCGCATGCGCCGCTATTTTGTGTTGCGCATATGTTTCAAGCTTTTTGGCGATAGTGCGAACCCCGAAAGGCCCGCCGTCCCGCGAAAGCTTCAGATACAGTTTTTCAACGATAAAGTCATCGTCACTGCATCCGCGAACAGTACAGTCGAATCCTGATACGGAAGCTTTTGAGTCATCGACAGTAGTTTGCTTGTCTACTGATTCACCCGATGATTCAGGGGCATCATTCGCATCATTCTTCCTGGCGGGATCATTAGGCCCATTAGATGAATTATCGTCTAACAGCCCTTTCAGTCGCTTATATACGTTTTGTGGTGAGTTGCACCCTTCCAACGCTTGTTCAACTAGATCGCGTTTATTGTCTTTGATCGCTCGCAGTATCTTTCCGATGTAGGTCCGATATTGCGATTGAGTAGACTCCGCGATTTTATCCCCTGTCGCGTCAGTGTAGGCAGTCTGGATGATTTCGATTGTTTCGGGTGTTATATGCACCTTTTCAAACGCCTTCAATCCTGAATGCTCCGCGACTGTTTTAATACCGATGATCTTTCGAATCTGATCAGTGATAACCAGTCCCGCCTTTTCCTTAATGATCAATTGCTTGACGACATTGTGAGAAAAGTTTGACGCGATAGTTTCGACAGAAAGATTAGTTTGCTTTTGAGTATTCATGATTAATCACCTTTTTGTATGTACAAAGAATTGATCAATCGCGGGACTCCAAAGAAACCGCGTTAACTAGCTATTTTAAATAACGGGTATCGGAATCCCGCGACCGATGCGACGATTTCCGCGCCGCATGAACCTTAGACAAGCATATTCAGAAAAAGTTCCCTGTATAAATTTTGTACAGTAGTTTTGTATGTACAAAGGATAAGGCGGGGATCAATTCAGAAACTATGGTGGGGGTCTTTTGTTTCTTATCAGTGGCTGGTCTGGATTCATGGTTGGGGTAGTTTCTAGGCTGATGCTAGTGGGTGCTATCTAGTCATTCACTCTCTGGAATTCTGGGGAGCTTCTGTATCGCTCTCTGTTGCGCGATCACTCCAAAGTGGCACTAGGGTATTCCGTAGGGGCGGGGGAGGGCTGTCGGCACAATAGGCAACCGGAGATCCTGCTCAGATACAAAAAAGAGTCAATTTAGGATTATGTTAAATAAGAATAATTCGCATCTAAAAAGTATAACGTATAAATGGTAATCTAAATGAGAATGATTTGCATTTACAATAACTTAATCGCGTCTGCGGAGGTCAAGGAAATCGCCTGAGACCCGCTGAAGAAGGGGAACAGGGGAGTATTTCTGGGGAATCTGTACTGATTATGTTAAAAGTACTTGACTTTTTCTAAAAAGTATGCTATAATAATTACACTTTAGAGCAAACGCAAGAGACAGATGCATAAGTTATAATCTTTAAAAGTAATTATCTCTTGTATTTGTTGTTGTGTTAACTATAGAGTACTGTATATGACAGAGAATACTCAACCAAAACGAGTAGGTCGTCCCCGAAAGACTGATGTTGAGGCTAAAAAGTCTGGTAACAGAGGGAAACGAGGAAGACCTCCCGGAGATGCGGCGGCAATCAATGAGTTCAAGGCTCGTTTGTTGGCATCTCCACGCTCTCAGAAGGTACTAGATAGTATTATGAGTGCGGCGTTAGACGATGAGCATAAGAATCAGGCGGCGGCATGGAAGTTATTAATGGATAGGATGTTGCCTGTTAGTTATTTTGAAAAAGATAAAAACAATACTGGAAGATCATCTGTTAGTATTACGATTACTGGCGTAGGTGGTGAAACAATTATTAGCAATGATGAAAATATAATTGACGCGGAAATTATTGATGACGAAAGATGAGCTTATAGAAATTGTAAAAGAAGATCTTGTTCGTCATGAAGGTTATGTGACTGAGATTTATTTATGTTCTGAAGGATATCCTACCTTTGGTATTGGTCACATGGTTACGGAAGATGACATGGAACATACGTGGCCTGTAGGTACACCAGTAACGGATGAAAGAATCCTTGATGTCTTTCGTAAAGACTGTGACATTGCGTACACGGATGCTTGTACTCTTGTCTTAAACTTTGCGGGACAAGCTCCAGATGCTCAGCGTGTCTTAGTTAACATGGCGTTTAACCTTGGTAGAAATCGCCTTAGCCAGTTTAAAAATATGTTACGTTATGTCAATGAAGGTAACTACTTAATGGCTGCTAATGAGATGATTGATTCAAAATGGTATCGTCAAGTAGGTCGTCGTAGTCAAGAATTAGTTGACATAATGAAGGAAGCTAAGGCTTGAGTACAGAACTCAATGTCGAATTACTACCGTGGCAACAAGAAGTTTTTAACGATCCAACACGATTCAAGATTGTAGCGGCAGGGCGGCGTACTGGCAAGTCTCGTCTAGCCGCATGGCAGTTAATTATCTACGGATTACAAACTGATCGTGGTCATGTGTTTTATGTTGCGCCCACACAGGGGCAGGCTCGTGATATTATGTGGACAACTCTGTTAGAGTTAGCGCATCCTGTCATTAAAAGTTCCCACATTAACAACTTGCAAATAACTCTCATTAACGGTTGTACGATATCCCTTAAGGGTGCAGACAGACCAGAGACAATGCGTGGTGTATCCCTGAAGTTCCTTGTCATGGACGAGTATGCGGATATGAAACCTAGTGTATGGGAACAGATTTTACGTCCTGCACTTGCTGACCAGAAGGGTGAAGCCATGTTTATTGGTACACCTATGGGGAGGAATCATTTTTATGAACTCTACCACTACGCTACGTTGGGCGATGATGAGAGCTATAAGGCTTGGCATTTCACATCTTATGACAACCCGTTGCTTGATCCAAACGAGATCGACACAGCTAAAAAGTCCATGTCCTCTTATGCGTTTCGACAAGAATTTCTTGCGTCATTTGAAGCGATGGGGTCAGAGATCTTTAAAGAGGATTGGGTACAGTTTAGTGAAGATGAACCTGAGTTTGGTGATTATTATATTGCTGTTGACTTGGCGGGCTTTGCGGATGTGGAATCAGCCACTAAATCTAAAAACAAAAAACTAGACCAAACTGCGATTGCTGTTGTCAAAGCCAATGAAGATGGTTGGTGGGTAGCAGATATTATTTATGGGCGTTGGGATATTAAGAAGACGGCAAAGAAAATCTTTGATGCGGTCAATCATTATAAACCAATTTCTGTTGGTATTGAAAAAGGTGCGCTCAAGAATGCAGTGTTACCTTATCTAACTGATATTATGAAATCATCGCAACGGTTCTTTCGTGTAGAAGAACTAACGCATGGTAACAAAAAGAAAACTGATCGAGTTGTCTGGGGATTGCAAGGACGATTTGAACATGGACAAATAACTTTAAACAAAGGTGACTGGAACGCTACGTTCTTAGATGAGTTGTTTCAGTTTCCAAATGCATTAGTGCATGATGACTTAGTAGATGCTCTGGCTTACGTTGACCAGTTAGCAAAAGTGTCGTACTACTACGACTACGAAGAAGACGACTTTGAAATTTTAGACCCTGTAGCAGGATATTAACATGGACTACGATCATAACACTGAAGACCCCGGTTCATTAGAAGGTTGGGTTATACATAAGTGCAACCAATGGCGTGACCACTTTGAGTCAAACTATCAAGAAAAGTTTGATGAGTACTATCGCTTATGGCGTGGTATCTGGGCTGAAGAAGACTCAATGCGTGCATCCGAACGCTCCCGATTAATTTCTCCTGCATTACAACAAGCGGTTGAGTCTGCTGTTGCTGAAGTAGAAGAAGCTACCTTTGGTCGTGGTAAATGGTTTGACATCAAGGATGACTTTGCTGACCAACAACCACAAGACATTCAACTTCTGCGTACTCAACTTGATGAGGACATGAAGTTTGCCAAAGCCCGAAAGTCTATTGCTGAATGTTTAATTAACTCCGCTGTCTTTGGTACAGGTATCGGTGAGATTGTAATGGACGAAGTAAAAGAGCTACGCCCTGCAACTCAGCCTGTAATGGGTGGAGAGATGACTGCTGTTGGTGTAACTGAGCAAGATAGAATGCTTGTTAAGTTGCGTCCAGTAATGCCACAGAACTTTTTAATTGATCCTGTTGCTACAAGTATTGAAGAAGCATTAGGCGTAGCGATTGATGAGTTTGTTCCGTTGCATCAGGTTGAGTTAGCGCAAGAAGCAGGAATCTATTACGATGTAGATGTTGCTGTTGCGGCTTCTGACACGGACATCGAACCAGATCAAGACTTAACTATTTACATGGATGACAAGGTTCGTTTAACAAAATACTATGGGCTTGTTCCTCGTGAGTTATTGTACGAAGCACAGCGTGAAGAAGATGAAGAAGAAATTGAGACGGGTAAAGATCTCTCTGCTTATGTTGAAGCTGTAGTAGTAATTGCAAACGGTGGTACACTTCTGAAGGCAGAAGAAACTCCATACATGATGGCGGACCGTCCTGTGATCGCATTTCCTTGGGATGTTGTGCCGGGGAGGTTCTGGGGTCGTGGTATCTGTGAAAAAGGGTACAACGCACAGAAAGCTCTTGACACAGAACTGCGCGCACGTATTGATGCCTTAGCATTGACTGTACATCCAATGATGGCTGTGGATGCTTCTAGGCTCCCTCGTGGTGCTAAGCTAGAAGTACGTCCGGGCAAAGCAATCTTAACTAATGGTAATCCTGCTGAGATTCTACAACCATTTAACTTTGGTCAGCTTGATCCAAATACATTTAACCAAGCGGCTACCTTACAGCAAATGGTTCAAATGGCTACAGGTGCTATTGATGCCGCAGGTATTCCGGGTTCAATCAATGGTGATTCGACAGCGGCAGGTATCTCAATGTCATTGGGGGCAATCATTAAACGCCATAAGCGTACATTGATTAATTTCCAAGATTCATTCTTACTACCCTTTGTGACTAAAGCGGCTCATCGGTACATGCAGTTTAATCCTGAACTGTATCCGGTTAAGGACTTTAAGTTTGTCGCTTCAAGCTCGTTGGGTATTATTGCTCGTGAATACGAAGTTACACAACTTGTTCAGTTACTACAGACAATGAGTCCTGAGTCTCCAATGTATCCAATGCTAATTGAATCTATTGTTGATAACATGAACTTGAGTAATCGTGAACAGATCATTGAAGGATTACGTCAAGCAAACCAACCTGATCCACAGCAACAACAATTACAACAAATGCAAATTGAAATGGATATTGCTCAGAAGCAACAAACGATTCAAAACATTCAAGCACAGACTGCTGAGATTCAATCTCGTGTTAAACAGAATGAAGTTGAAACACAAATGCTTCCATTGGATGCTGAGACTCGTCGCATTGCCGTACAAGTCAAAGCAGGTCAAGATGATGCAGGTGATAAAGAATTTGAACGCAGAGCTAAACTTGCAGAGCTTGTACTCAAAGAACGTGAAATTGCAAGTAAAGAAGAAATTGTTGAACAACAAATGAGGCAATCGAATGGTAGTAACCAAGCGTGAGTTCCAAGAAATCATTGATCAAATGAATGGTATCTTGACAAAACTCGATCAACGTATTAAAGAATTAGAAGAGGCTAAACCTTCACGTACCACGAAAACTACCAAAAGTCAAGAAAAAACTTGACAAATGAATAAAATTGTGGTATAATATTTGCATCTAATTTAGGAGAAACTCTTTGAGTCCCGAAGAACAAAAGTATTATGAAACTTACTTTGATCTTTTTATGACCGATGGTTGGAAGCAATTCATCGAAGAGATTAACGAAATTCTTGATAGACATCGTATAGAAGATATTAAGAGTGAAACACATTTAGCGTTTGTCAAAGGTGAACGCGATGCACTGTTTAGAGTGAGACGCTTTGAAACAGGCATTAAAACAGCTTATGACGTATTGCAAGGACAGAAATAATGTTTAGGCGATACGATTATAAATGCACCGTATGTAATTATACAGAGGAAGACTGGGCTGACTCGTCAGACTGTGACTTCTCAACCTGTAAGGAATGCGGTGAAACCTCAGTACGGATAATCTCTCCTGTCCGAACACATTTCGTAGGTCATGGTTGGCCGGATAAAGACGATAGGTGGGCTAAGGACCATGAGAGAGCCGCACGTAAATAATCTTTCCATAATGCTATCTAGCACGGAGTTTAAAAATAATGGCACGTTTTATAGATGAGAGTCCCGACTACGAACCTTTAGACGGAGAATCACTCACCACATTTGAAGAAGAAGATGATACGCAGATTCTTGAAGAAGAGCAACCTGCAGAACCTGAAGAGATTCAGGAGGCCCAAGAAGAAGACATTCCTGAAAAATATCAGAATAAAGATATCAAAGATATCGTTCGGATGCATCAGGAAGCTGAAAAACTTTTAGGGAAACAATCTTCAGAAGTTGGTGAACTCCGAAAGATCGTTGATGATTTCGTTAAGACTCAGCTTGAGAAAGCCAATAGCCCACAAGAAGACGAAGAAGAAATTGACTTTTTTGACGATCCGCAAAAAGCGGTAGAGCGAGCAATTTCCAAGCATCCTAAAATTAGGGAAGCGGAAGAAGTTACTCGTGCCATGAAGCAACAAGAGATCTTACACAAACTTCAACGTAGTCATCCAGATTTTGAGTCTATTATTGGTGATACTAATTTTGGAGAATGGGTAGCGGCCTCTAAGGTACGGACTGAATTGTACCAACGTGCTGACCAACAGTTTGACTTTGATAGTGCTGACGAACTTCTCACAACGTGGAAAGAACGTCAAAACATTGTAGCCGAAACTGCTGAGATGCAAAATGCTGATCGCAAGCGACAATTAAAAGCCGCCTCTACTGGATCTGCTAAAGGATCAACTGAAAAGCCAAGTCGTAAAATCTATCGTCGTGCTGATATTCTTAACCTTATGCAAAACGATCCAAAGCGATATGAAATGTTAATGCCTGAAATACGGCAAGCATATGCTGAGGGTCGAGTTAAATAGCCTAGGAGATATTTACAATGGCAAACTTAACCCCCGCAAGTAACAATACCGTTACTTTAGCAAACGCGGCTACGTTCATTCCAGAACTGTGGTCAGATGAAATCATTGCGGCGTACAAGCAGAACCTCGTTCTTGCTAACCTCGTAAACAAAATGCCTATGACTGGCAAGAAGGGTGATACTCTTCACATTCCTAAGCCTACTCGTGGCTCTGCGAATGCTAAGACTGCGGCAGACACAGTAACAATTCAGCAAACTGCTAACACAGAAGTGCAAGTAGTTATCGACAATCACTACGAATATTCTCGTTTGATTGAAGACATCACAGAAGTACAAGCGTTGGATTCACT
>Ga0075481_10000571_pt1 | contig 13781 bp, 16 predicted proteins | sample DEB08_DNA_11_FD_76337 | JGI IMG/M metagenome (GOLD analysis project Ga0075481, IMG submission 76337) | Aqueous microbial communities from the Delaware River and Bay under freshwater to marine salinity gradient to study organic matter... | ecosystem: Environmental > Aquatic > Marine > Coastal ... | reverse complement strand
GTTTGTTGTCCTGCTGTATTAAGTGCATTAAACCCTGCAATAGCAAGATCAGCACTGCCTGCGGCTGTGGTTGCCCACGATTGTCCTAAATTGGACACCATGTTTTGTTGTCCTAACTGAATTGCTTCTTGACTTGCAAAACTCGCCATTTGCACTTCTGCGGCATTGTTGCTGGCATTTTTAGCAACGCCTGCCTGTACAAATCCAAGACCAAGTGTTGTAACACTAGGTGCAAGGACTGACGCCCATTTAAGAGCATCTGACTCAACATATTGTGGAGTAATTGCTGTTGGTTGTGTAAGTGCAATAGCCATAGTGGCCGCTACACTTGCCTCTCCGCCATTTCCTGCCATTTTGGCAAGTGCGGCATACCTTGCGGTATCAGCCTGTGCTTTAGCATTAGCAGATGATTGAACTGCCATGTAATAATCGCGGGCGGCTTGATTGCCCGCACATCCTGTTACAAGTACCAATGCAAATAAAGTTAGGCCTAACTTCATTGAATTTAACATGTAGTATCTCCCTGTGTGTAAACTACCTAGGATATACTCGCTATCGAAGCAAGCATATCCAGTGTTGCTCTAAACAGTACATGATAAAACCGTAAATCTACTGTGCTAATATTTAGCTCTGTTATATTATAACATTTTAAAGTTTAGGTCAACGTAAATATTACAGCCTTTTTGCTGTCAGACCTATAGTGGCTGATGCACATTTAACATCATTTTTGAATACAACACAATCATAAAAAATATGATCTCTTCGTTTTTTTACTAGTGTTGCTTTATAAAGTATGGTATCTCCAGGAAATATTGGGTTTCTAAATTTACACTTGTCAACTGACGTAACAAAAGTAACATAATCTTTGTGTTTAACTTTACCAACTTGCTCTTCTGCAATTTTAAGAGCATGGTAGCCGGCGCATTGATTCATTCCCTCAATCATATATACGCCTGGCCATATTTTAATGTGGGGGAAATGTCCTTCCAACACAGGATGATCGGGGTCTATGCTGTAAACAGACTCAATTGATTGAGAATCTATATATTGTACATTGCCGAGAAGTTTAATTGGTTCTTGATGAGGTAGTTCCATACCCATATTTACAATTTATTTTTTAGAATGAGATTGATTAAAGGTAAACAATTTGTAAAAATACTGATTTATTTTTGCATACTCTTTGAAATTATAAATGTTGTTATTACTTTCATCATAATCTGTGGGAGAGGAAAAAAGACGTGGATCTTTAAAAGGTAATCCGTGTGCAAAAAACAATCCTCCAGTTTTTTGTTTTTTTAATGCATGCAATCGTTCGTGGAAACGTAGAGCGTATTTAAATGTATCGTAAAATGTAAGCCCGTTTCGATTTTTCCAAATTACTACACTCTTCCAAACATCTAAAAATGCTTGAGGTATAGGTTGACCATTCATATCTACTGTTGTTTCCTCATATCCCCAATCTCGCCATGTTTTACTGAATTCACTTTCGCTTTGTTCTGTAAAATATGTGGCGTCATCGCCTATATTTCTTATAAACAATGGATTCATGTTAGTGGTCACTAGAGGATTATTATTCGAAGTTAAGAATGTTGACATTGTTCGAAGCGATTGTTTTGTATCGCTAGGCAATCCGGCAATAAATCCACTCATTAAATGAACATCTTTTAAATATGTTTGTTTCATTTCATTCATAAATTCAAATTGTAGCATTGGATCTAATCCTTTACTTACATCTTTTGCACTTTCTGGATTAGTTGTTTCTATACCTAAATTTAAAAACGTTCCTCCACTGTCAGCAATAAGTTTTGCTTGTGGTATTTCTTGATTTCGGTTGGCGTACACTAGATCCCATCTGATATAGGAACTCCATTTTAACTTAAAAGGCAATCGTTGACTCATTTCGTACCAAGCAACCAGTTTGTCATGGTCATCATTAAACGTATCATCGGTCAACCAATAATTAGTTACACCATATTTTTCATAATTTTCAACAAGTTCTTCTTCGATACGGTCTATACCTCTTAATGCTTCGCCTTTTTCTTTACCGTTAAGGGCAAAACTACAAAATCTACATTTAAAAATGCAACCTCGTGATACTTCTAAAGGTAAAATTTCTCCATCTAACACAATATCTTCTGGTTGCCATTCCATTGTAGAATGCTGTATATCTAAACGACTTTTTGCATCCATAAGAGTTAAAACATCATTATTATTTTTAGGATAGTTGATTGCATCAGTATTTTTTTCTTTTAATTGCTGTAAAAGTTCTGGTACAGTCAAGTCTCCATATCCTAAATTTATATAATCTATCAGTTCTTCATCTTTTGTAACACTTTGTTGTGGATTTGTGTAGGCACCGCCTATGATAAATTTTATATCAGGATTTATATTATGTATGTAAGACTTTAAATCTCTATCTGCAGGACCTCCTAAAGAAAAAAATCTACTATAGTTATTAGAAGAAAACCATTCTATAACTTCTTCATTGTTAAAATCTTCAAACGGGTCAAAATTACACACTGATGCACGGATTCCTAGAGCTCTAAACAATCTAAATGTGTTGCTAACGCCAATTAGTAAAGTTTCCTCTCCTACAAATTTGTCTATGATACGTTTTAATGTTTTTCTATCTAGGTGAGTGTGATAGTCTACCACCTGTACTGTAAAACCATGTTGTCTTATTTCGTGAGCTAATTTATATGCACCCATATATTTGCTCGACGAATGGTGCATATGATCAAAATCGCCGTTTTTCCATTGCCCTAACAAACTTTTAGCAATTACTTTTGCACCTTTATCTCTGTTAGCAGTTAAAATGTACTGAGAATTGTCTTGACTGGTGGTTGTTCCCCATTGTGGTGAATCAGTAAACAATAAAAAATTGACAGGTGTGTGCTCTACAGGAAAATTTTTAAAGGGATTGATTAAATCATCTTGATGGTGATGTTCTTGATATAAAGAATGGTCAAATGTATTGTGATTTTCTCTGTTAAGCATTGTATTATTTATCAGTCAACGAATGCTCTTTCTAATACAAAGTCTCCGGCTTCGCCGAGGTTGCCCTCTTGCCATCCAAGCATTTCAAAAAACTCTCTACATTCATAATTCATTTCAGGGCCACCGCACACCATCACACGATCTGTCTGTTTATCAAAACCATTTTCTGTAAAATTTTCAATGTGTTGCCAAAATCTTCCTTTGCGGATATAGTCTTGTTGTGTACATGTGTCATAATATTCTAATGGAAATGTTTCGCACAATTCATTTATGGTATCACTGTATGCATGTTCGTTGTGTGTTCGTGTGGTATGAACTAAAATAACCTTTTCAAACTTGTCGTATGTGTCTGGGTCTCTGATTATGCTCATAAACGGGGCAAGTCCTGTGCCAGTTGATAACAAAAATAAATTTTTTGCAGGAGTTAAATTATCAATCAACAGTGTGCCTGTACACTTTGGCATAACAACTACTTCATCTCCAACTTTTAAATGCTGTAGACGACTTGTAAGAGGTCCGTCGGGCACTTTAATACTGAGAAACTCTAAATGATCTTCATAGTTTGCACTTGCAACACTGTATGCTCTGAGTAATGGCTTGTTGTCTGCCATAAGTCCTATCATAGCAAATTCTCCGTTGCGGAATCTAAAACTTTTATTGCGAGTAGTCTTAAAACTGAATGTTTTATCTGTCCAATGGTGTACCCAAGTTACTGTTTCTGTGTTCAATGTTTTGTTTCTCCTAACGATTCTACCATTGCTTGTAATAATTCTGGGTCATCTAATTGACTTAGCATGTCCTCATTTAACACAACCATAGCATCTTTTTCAAATTTAGTTAGTAAAGAAGTATCGTCCATACCTAACATTGTTACAATTTCTTCGTAACTTAACATTTCTTTACCTTGCCGTCTTGCTTCAAGCAAAATCTGCAAAATTGCATGTGTTATTATTTCTTCTAGTTTATCCGACATACCACTAGTGGTGGAGCGAACAGGGGTCGAACCTGCGACCTTCTGGATGCAAACCAGACGCTCTCCCAACTGAGCTACCGCCCCACTAGATATTATCTATTCATTAAATCTTTAATATTATTACCAATTCTATCTGCATTTGCTCTAATATTAGCACTTATTCTTTCAGCATTTTTTTGTACATTTTCACCTACTTTGCTCCAATCAAAAGTTGTGTCAACTTTTTTTGTTGTTTTTCTAGCAGGTGCTTTTTTTGCAGTTGCTTTTGCTGTTGTTTTTGCTTTTGTCATCTTTAAAATCCCGGTACAAGTACCAAATTGGAGCGGATACCGAGAATCGAACTCGGATCTAAACCTTGGCAAGGTCTCATAATAGCCGTTATACTATATCCGCCTTAACCGTATATTTACTAAAAATAAAAAATTTCATAGGCAGAAAAAGAATCTTTTAATGGTGTGTATGACAATTTAAACATTATTAGGTCTTCTTGGGTTTCAAACCTAACATTAAAAGTGTATCCTTCAGTATCATATACTACGTTTATGTCTTTTGTTTTTGCCCATTCGTTGATACTTCTAGCAATTTTATTCTTGTGCAACATAGCAGGAAGGCCATTGCCTCCTGTTGGTAATCTAAATTTTGCATACGGTATATTCATAATTAAATGGTGGGTCTTGTTGGATTCGAACCAACGACTTTCGCCGTGTAAAGACGACGCTCTAACCAACTGAGCTAAAGACCCACTCTGGCGATCCGGAAGGGACTCGAACCCTCGGCCTCCTGCGTGACAGGCAGGCGTTCTAACCAACTGAACTACCGGACCTAAAACTGTGCGGATTCTGTACTATCCTTTAATGCCGCTACACTACCTGCGCCAACAGCATTACTGATTGCGTCAAAATATCCAACGCCAACTTCTCTTTGATGCTTTACTGTTGTAAATCCATCTGCTTGTGCTTTAAATTCACGTTCTTGTAAATCACTATAGGCCAACATGCCTTGTTCTTTGTATGCTTTAGCAAATTCAAACACTGCAAAATTTGTAGTGTGAAATCCAGCAAGTGTAATAAATTGAAACTTGAACCCAAGTTTACCAAGTTCACGTTGAAACTCTTTGAGTTCTTCACTGCTTGGAATACTTTGTCTCCAATTAAAACTTGGCGAGCAGTTGTATGCTAACATTTGATCTGGGTATGCTCCTCTTACTGCATCAGCAAAATACTTTGCTTCACGCAAACTGGGTGTACTTGTTTCACACCAAATTAAATCTGCATACTCAGCATAAGACTGTCCACGTTCTGCACCGTACTCCATGCCACCGTTGATTTCATAAAAACCTTCTGGTGTTCTGTTGCCTGTGCAAAATCTTTTGTCTAAGTCATCAACATCATTGCTTAACAATTTGGCACTTTCTGCATCAGTACGAGCAATAATCACTGTGTCGGTTTCTGCTACGTCACTGGCTAATCTTGCCGCTGTTAGATTTCTAATTGCCTGGCTGGTAGGAATAAGAACTTTACCGCCTAAGTGTCCGCATTTCTTTTCGCTTGCAAGTTGATCTTCGAAGTGTACTGCCGCCGCACCTGCTTCGATGAGATTTCTAGCAAGTTCATATGCGTTGAGGGCTCCACCAAACCCTGCTTCTGCATCAGCAATAATTGGTGCAAATGTAAATCCTTCTCCGCCTTCAAGTACTTCAATTTGGTCTTGTCTCCGAAACGCATTGTTGATTGAACGTACAACATTTGGTACAGAATCTACTGCATATAAACTTTGATCTGGATATGTTTCATTTTGACTATTAGCCGAAGCCGCAACTTGCCAACCCGAACAATAAATTGCTTTAAGTCCTGCTTTAACATGTTGTACAGCCTGTTGACCATTGTAAGCACCAAACGTATTGATGTAGTCATTTTCATTTAGTAATCTTCTAAGATTTTTTGCACCGTTTACTGCTAAAGTATGTTCAATCTTTACACTTCCTTGTAATGATTTAACAGTGTCAGTGCTGTATGTTCTTCTATTTCCCATATTATTTCCTATATGTGTGTTCTGGCGGAGAGGGAGGGATTCGAACCCTCGATACAGTTACCCGTATAACACCTTAGCAGGGTGCCGCTTTCGACCACTCAGCCACCTCTCCGGGTATTCTATTATACTACTTATCAGTAGTTTTGTCAAGAATTTTTAAAAGTGATAAATAGTACATTATGCCAAGATTAAGTTTATGGAACAAAAATAAAACCAACGATTACGAATTTATAGATCGTATTGTTGCGGAACATGTAAACGCAGGTGGTACAGGAGTATATGTTCACAAATATATTGGAACATATCAAGATGATACGTCTGCCAGTATTGGTTCTGACGAATTATATATTCAAGATGTTTTATTTTTAGAAAACAGAGATAGAAAATATGACACTGATATATATGAATTACGTGGTGCATATAATATTGCTGAGCCAGAATTTGACTTAACACAATTTGGGTTGTTTATGAACAGCGACTCGTTGACCATGACATTCCACATGAACACTTGTGCAAGTTTACTTGGTAGACGTTTAATGGCTGGAGATGTAATTGAGCTTCCCCACCTTAGAGATGATTTATTATTAGGTGGTGGTGATGCTGTAAATAGATTCTTTGTAGTCAGCGATGCAGGAAGACCTGCAGAAGGATTTGATGCACGTTGGTGGCCTCATTTATGGAGAGTTAAACTTACTAACATAACTGATAGCCCAGAATACCGAGATATTCTTGGTACTGGTGAAGAGGCTGATGACTTAAGAAATATTTTAAGCACATACAGCACAGAAATTGCTGTTTCTGATAAAGTTGTAGAACTTGCAAACAATGAAATGCCTTATGCACCAGGATATTTTGATGGCGGGCATTTATATTCAGATCCAGAGGATCCTGATAACAAACCAGGACTGTATTTTCCAGGTGATGGTACACCACCAAATGGTGTAAATATTGTTGGTAGTGGTAATAGTTTTCCAGTACTAGCAAATAACGGAGATTTTTTCTTGAGAACAGATTTTGAACCGCACAGATTATTTAAAAAATCTGATAGTAGATGGATTAAAATCAGTGACGATAATAAGAAGGCGTGGTCTGCGGCTAATAGATTACTTACATCATTTATAAACAATGATAATACTACAACTAACACAGATGGCACAACTCAACCTGAAAAAACAAATCTTAGTAAGGCTGTAAAGCCTAAGGCAGATTAAAATGGCAGATCATTTAGATTATTGGTATGATGCACAATTAAGAAGATACTTAACTCAGTTTATGAGAATTTTTAGCGGATTCAAAGTAAGCGAAGGCACAAGAAATGGTTCAACATATTATAATAAAATACCAGTAAGATATGCCGATATGAGCAGAATGGTTGCACATATTCTCAAGAAAGGTAGTGAGAATATGGTCAACAGTACACCGTTTATAGCATGTAGTATTCAAAGTTTATTGATTGCCAGAGATAGAACACAAGATCCAATGTTAGTAGACAAAGTTCAAATTGCTGAACGACAATTTGATAGTACTACTGGAACTTATCAGAGTGGGCAAGGCAATCTCTACAGCACCGATAGATACATGCCTGTTCCTTACAACTTAACTATGAATGTAGATATTTGGACTGGTAACACTGATCAAAAACTACAAGTTTTAGAGCAAATACTTATTTTATTTAATCCGTCTTTGGTATTGCAACACACATCAAATCCTATAGACTGGACAAGTTTATTTGAAGTAGAACTAACTGATTTACAATGGACTAACAGAAGTATTCCAGCCGGAGTAGATGAAACCATAGATGTGGCAACTTTAACATTTACATTGCCGATATGGTTAAGTCCACCTTCTAAAGTAAGAAGACAAAAAATTATCAACACTATTGTTACAAACGTATATAAAATAGACGACATGTCTAATTTAGGCTACGACAACGATATTTTTGATTTCTTTAGAACTATAGAAGACGATTTTGAAATACACACTATAAGTCCAAACAATTATCAAGTAGAAGTTGTTGGTAATATGGCTACACTGTATAAAGATAACGGAACAACATTAGCAAATTGGAATGATTTACTAGAGATATTATCACCACAAGGTACTACAGGAACAGTAGGATCTCAAGATCTTGATGACATACCACTAACTGATGGAAGTACTTTACAATTAAATATTTCTAACAATATAGATTCGGAAGATAATTTAATAACAGGAATAGTTGCAAGAAATTCTGTTGATTCATCGAAACTAATATTTACATTAGATACTGATACTTTACCAACAACAACATTATCAAGTATTACTCGTATTGTTGATCCTAGTGTAAACTATCCGGGTGATGGTACACTAAATGCCGCCACCCTAGGACAACGATATTTACTTACAAAAGAAATACAAGGCCATAACTGGGGCATAAATGCTAATGCAGACGATATTATAGAATATGATGGAACAAAATGGAATATCACATTTGATGCATCAACTGCCGACGGCACAGTTAGATATGTACTTAACACTTACACAAACAAACAATACAAATGGGAAGATCAACAATGGACAAGCACATACGAAGGAATTTACAATCCGGGGTATTGGAGACTAAACATATAAGCATTATAGATAAACTCAATCCCATGACCAATATCAAAAAACACAAAGGCATAAGTGGTGCTGGTGTGTTATTTTTGTCCAAAGACACAGGCCGATGTTTATTTCAATTACGAAATTCTAATAAAAGACAAAAGAACACTTGGGGGTTTTGGGGAGGCATGTTGGAAGATTTTGAAACTCCATACGAATGCATTCAACGTGAACTCAGAGAAGAAATTGTAGAAGTACCTGACATAAGCAAGTTAAATCCAATTGATGTTTTTCAAAGTGCAAATAAACAATTTATGTATTACAGTTTTGTTGCTATTGTAGATAAAGAATTTATTCCTGTATTAAATAACGAAAGTGCTGGGTATGCCTGGGTCAACATTGGACAATGGCCAAAACCTTTACACGAAGGTGCAAGAAATACATTAGGCAGAAATAAAGGTACCAATAAACTGCATACTATTTTAAACATTCACTGTGGATAAATATATGCATGGCAGACGATGTAATAAATTTTAACGCCATTCGTTTAACTACAGAACTCAATAAATACCACAAACACAAATCTATTCCGACTGCTTTTTTTGATGGCACGTTTACTATACCAGATGTTTTAGAGTTATTACCTGCTTTATCAAAGAAGTATCAACGAATAGCACTGAACTTGATTGATCAATATAAAGTAAATTTAAAATCAAGCAAGGAAGAATTACACAAAAGTTTATTAAACGAATACACGGCATTTCTAGAGAATCAACATACTCGTAATGAGCGTTGGATATATCCTGCTGTTTTGAAAAAATATAGAAAAAATATAAACCCTATTAGGGCATTAGTATACGAGTGTAGAGAAATAATTTACTCTTTTGACCATCACAATGAACATCACGGCTGGATACATTCCTTGGTTACAAATCCTGAAGTTTATCACCAAATTATAGAAGATGTAATAAAGGATAGAGCTAAAGTTGATAAAATTTTAAATTATTATGTGCCTTTATATGAAGCAGGTGATCTTGATATTCCTTTAGAAATTAGGCACTTACGAACTTTGAGAAATGATCTTTTAGAATATGCAAATTTTTTTACTAGTTTAAGAAAATGGGATCCAGAAATATAATTACTTAGAAGTTTTTCTATCAACACCATCCCACTCACCCTCTGGGCATGGTCTTGTAATTCTTTCAGCATACAAATCAGCAAGTGTGTCATTCCATTTATGTTCTTTTAATATTTGTATTTGGTTAGCACATGTGCTCCATTCTCTGTCTTGATACGCATCTACCATACGTCTAACAGTTCTAGCATATTTGTCATCGTTTAAAATTGTGTAAATTTTAACTGGTGCTGTTTGTCCTTTTACAGCAATTTTATCTAGCATTACTAAATTTTCTTCTTTAGTTATTTGTGCTAATGTATATTCTGTAAACATAAAAAACACACCATATTCTTTTGTTTGTGCTTCAAGTCTTGCCGCAAGGTTTACACTATCTCCTAAAACAGAATAGTCAAATCTTTGGTCTGACCCCATGTTACCCACAACAGCATCGCCAGTATTAAGACCAATGCCAATTGATAACTCCATGAGTCCCTCATCACGTAATTCCTTATTTAATTTTGCCAATGCTGGTTCCATAGCCCTTGCTGTATCCACGGCTTGTTGAGCATGGTCTTCTATGTCAAGTGGAGCACCCCATATTGCCATGAGAGCATCTCCAATGTATTTGTCTACTGTGCCATTGTTTGCTAACACCAAGTCTGTCATAGGTGTCATGTATTTGTTGATCAGTTTGCCTAATCCTTGTGGGTCTGTTTTGAACTGTTCTGAGATAGGTGTGAAGCCACGTATGTCTGAAAACAAATATGTCATTGTTTTTGTTTCGCCGCCTAACTGTAACAGTTCTGGATTCTTCTGTAATCTTTTTACCATTGCAGGAGCAAGGTAATGTTCAAATTGCTTTTTGATTTGTTCACGCAACTTAAACTGTATCCAAAAGTTGTTAAACGAACTTTGTGTGAATATCAAGAACGCACTCAGTGCGGGAAAAGTAGCATCAAATAAAATTAAATTGGCAGTGTAAGAATGTACACTATAATATACAATTCCCCCTATAATGCACACTGTAGTAAACAATCCAGCCCATATAGGTAACTTGTATATTGCTAATGCTATTAAAATCATGCCGCACAACGCACACAGAAGCTCTACAAGCGACGATAATTCTGATCTGGTAATGTTACTGCCGTCAATAAAATTTTGTAGCATAGACGCTTGTATTTGCTGTGGCAGGATATTGCCTCTTGGAGTAGGTACTGGGTTACTTATACCTTCAGCACTAACACCCACTATAACAAACTTTCCACCTAAGTCAGGCAGTTTACTCGCATCTGTATATTCGTATTCTTCAAAAGTGTTATTAAACCGTATGTATGCTGTTCCGTCTGGTTGTGTTACTATAGGATCAAAAGGTGGTACTGCAAATTCTTGTACACCTATTTCACTTGTCTTTAACATATAACTTGGCTTTTGCGTATATGTACGCAACATCTCAATAGCAAAACTTGGATATATTTTACCCTCTACCCCAATTGCTAATGGATATGTTCTTGTTTGATTATCTGGTTGTGGTGCTGATGCTATAACACCTATGCCATCAGCCGACTGTTCGAGTTCTGAAATATTTACGACGAGATTTGGCCAACTTAGCAAGAAGTCTGTCGGGCTCGAAGGACCTATCGTTGCCGTTCCAATGTGCGGGCCTGAACTCCTCACCCCTCTGGCTGATGGTGTCTGGCTTAAAACGACTCCATTCTCGTTTATCCAACTCGATAAAATCAGATCGCCTCCAAACCTGTCCGGTTCCGGAAACATAATATTCAGCCCTATAATGCCCCCATTCTGTGTTCTCAAATCGCTTATCAGTTGTGCAAAATTCTGTCTCGGCCATGGCCATTGTCCCCATTGTTGTAGGCTCTTTTCGCCAATGTTTATTACTACAACTTCGTTGCTTGTTTTGACTTCGTCTAATTGTTGTAAGTAATCAAATGTCTGTGATCTCAGACTTTGAAGTGGTATAGGATCGGCAACTCTCAGAGCCGCTAATAACACTATTGTGATGGCAACGGCCCATCCGCTGTATAACCATTTCATAGTAATATTTATCAGTATTCGTTATCTATGATAATCTTAAGATTATTAGCAACTATCAACCCTGTTACTACATTTATTGTAACAACAACAGTTCTGTTGTCCAACCACTGAGCGTACTCATATAATCCAATTAGTGCAAATTTTTGTCCCCATATTCTACCGCTACTTGGATAGTCTGGCATCAAAGGATTTAGTTCTCTAGCATAACCTGCACTGATTGCTCTATCGGTACTCCATGCATCTATGATATGTAAACTGTAAAATACAATTTTGTCTTGTTTAGTTACGTCTTCTTTAAAAGTAAATTTAGGAAGTAACGATGGTCGACTATATTCTTCAAGTTTTTTACAGGTTTCTGGTTCTTGTACACAAAAATCTTTATTTGTTTTTATAGGTGGTAGTGTTAAATTTAATTCTGCGTGAATAGGAAAAGAAAAAAGCGATAATAGAATAGTTAAGGAAACTATTACCGCTTTCATCGTTATTCGCACTCCTGAGGATTGCTTGTACAATATTTTTTAATTTGCTGTATTAGCATTTTAATATCCTCATTATTACCTGCCTTGTTCTCCTTGCGACGGGAGAATAGGCTTAGTCCTTTTTTGGTGCGTCTTGCAGTTCATTGGTTTGTTCATCAACTTCTCGAGCAACTGTGTCAACGACACCTTTTGTTACTTCTGCTGTTGTTTCAACTACATCAGACACATCACTTAAAACGGCTCCACTAACTGTGCTAACCGCTTTAACAGATCCGTCTATAACGCCTGTTGTGAACTCTTTACCGCCTTCAATAACTGCACCAACTGATGCACATGAAGGTAATAAAACTAAACCAAGGATTGCAAGAATGCTGAGTGTACATCTCATACTTTCTCCTTGTATTGTGATATACTTTATATCACACGGGCAAATCCGGCCCGTTATTATTATTTATCATCTAGCATACTGTCCAATAAATGTTATAAGCCATATGATAAGGCCTATTGAAAGTCCAATAAGAGTGCCACCCACAATGATATCCGTCCAAAGTGCTTTGCGTTCTGCTCTTCTTTTTGCTTCTCGTATTCTGGCTTCTCTGATAATTCTGCGTTCACGCATCATGTCGTTATAGAATTCTTGCTGTCCTGAGTAAAGCAAATACTCGTACAGTTCTTTTTCCATTTGTTTGATTTTGTGTTTTGCAGTTGTGATTTCCAGTGCTTGTGCTTCAATACTGCTACCTGAGAACAATTTTTTAACTAAAGGTTGATTAGAACTATCTATAGCATTTTCGCTTAAAGCCTCTTTGGCTTCAAACCATTTGCCATAATAATCCATCATGTCTTCGATCTCTCGACCGGCTTCCATACCTTTTTTGAGTGCGTTGAAAGCAGAGCTGGCCAAAGAAATAGCCGCCGCGATTTCCATCATTGGGAACAATCCTCCTACAGACGTCCTACAATGTTATTTATCTAAGAAAACTTTTTTTGAATCCACTTGAAGCCTGCATATATGCTTAATCCATATACTGCAAATATTGTAAGCGGAATAGCCAGATAGGCAATAGTCCAAAAATCTAAAAACAGTAGTTGTGTTGTAAAGTCTAATACTGCTTCGGCATCTCCCATAGGTTCAACTGTATGTGATTCTGTGTTGTACACCATATCAGATTCTGCAAGAAGTTGATTAAATCCTTCTTCAGTTAAACAAATCATATCTTGAGGGCAACCTTCTTCGCCCGGATATGTTGTTCCTGTTGGGTTTCCGAAAACGTCTAACTCTTGCATTAGTTACCTTGTGTTACTGATACTGAACAGCCACCTATTGTTGCACAGGTTTGGCTGAGTGTATATGATTGTGCTGTGGTTCCTTGTTGAAGCATATATAAAGTAGTAGCATACGATCCACTTAGTGTGACTGTGGCACTATGAGTTGCACTTCCCTTTTGTGCCATATCAACATCATTATAACTATTATAGATTGTTAAATTGAGTGTTTTGTTTTGGTTGCTTTCTTGTCTTGTGTACACATCATTGTAATTACCGTAGATGC
>Ga0075481_10000565_pt1 | contig 13812 bp, 13 predicted proteins | sample DEB08_DNA_11_FD_76337 | JGI IMG/M metagenome (GOLD analysis project Ga0075481, IMG submission 76337) | Aqueous microbial communities from the Delaware River and Bay under freshwater to marine salinity gradient to study organic matter... | ecosystem: Environmental > Aquatic > Marine > Coastal ... | reverse complement strand
TTGTGGTATAAAAACTCAACAGGTGCATGGGTAGAAGTCGGTAGCGATGATTGGAGAGCAAGCTGGGCATCAATTACAAGTTCTGCAGGAAATCCAGCAGTTAACTCGAGCGGAACAGATTCAATTTCAATTGATGGATCTGCACCAATTGCACTAAATGGAGCTACTGTAACAACAACTGCACAAGATATTAACGCAGCAGCAGTTTCAGGTGTTACAGCATCGGTCAACGAAGCAGGAGCATTAGAAATTTTTACTTCTAATGACACTATTACTATTGCTAATGGCTCAGGCACACCATTGACTGATCTAGGAATTACAGCAGCTACGTATGCATCACCAACAGTTGCAATTGCACCTCATACGCAAGTACCAGAATTTAAATCAATTGACACTACTCCACGTCCAACAGGTTCTATTTGGTTAAAAACTACTGAACCAAACGGTGGCGCAAACTTCCGTATTAAAGTTTATAATGGAGATACTCAATTATGGGATACTGCTACTGCACCTTTATATACATCTAATGAAAGTGCAATTTACAACTTAGATAGATCAGGTGGCGGGCAAAATCTAGCAACAGGAGACATTTATGTAAAAGTAAATGTCGAAGGCGACACCCAAACTTTAGCAAATTGGAAAATTTATCGTCGTAAAACTGTAGGTGCAACTACAATTATTTCACCAAAGTTTACTGCAGGTTCAGTAGCACAAGGAAATAACGTTTCATTTACAATAGACGAAACTAAAGTTAACAGCGCATCATATACAGGTTCACCTAAAACTGTAACATTTGTAGGAACAGGCGCATCAGGAGACGCTGATTTAATGGCAGGCGCAATTAACGCAGCAGGAATGACTAACGTTATTGCAAGTGTTGATAGCTTAAACAGAGTTGTTATTAGCCACAAACTAGGCGGCGAAATTAAAATTGTAGATACAAGTGGTGATTTTACATCAGCAGGTTTTGCACCTTATGATTCAAGTGATCCTAGTACAACTGCAAATCTTTATTATGCACCAGGAACTGGCGCTGGCACAAGCCCAGCACAATATGTTGCAACTAACTGGCAAGTTCTAAGCTATACAGCAAGCGATGACGAGCCACTAGAGCTTACAGCAGACGGAGAACTATGGTATAGTTCAGTTGTAGACGAAGTTGATATTATGATTCACAATGGTGATGACTGGGTAGGATATAAGAACTATAGTGGTCCTTATAACAATACTAATGACAACGGTCCACAAGTTTCTGCAAGTGCTCCAACTGTTCAAGACAACGGTGATCCGTTAGTTGACGGCGATCTTTGGATTGATACTTCAGATTTAGAAGAGTTTCCAAATGTTTATCGTTGGAATGGAACTTTAGATGAGTGGATACTTGTTGATAAAACAGACCAAACTACTGAAAACGGTATCTTATTTGCAGATGCACGTTGGTCAGATGCAGGTTCTAACTCAGAAGCAGCTGATATTTCCGAGCTACTAACAAGTAACTACAAAGATCCAGATGCTCCAGATCCAGCACTATATCCAAAAGGTATGTTACTATGGAACCTACGTAGAAGCGGCTTTAATGTCAAGCGTTTTGAGCGTAACTACATTGATGTAGCAGGTGACAACATTAGATTCCCTGTAACAACAAACCTTGGTGTTGATACATATGATTTTGCGGCAGGCGCAGATCAATCAATGGATGGATATTATCCACACCGTTGGGTTACTGATTCGGGCAACAACGAAGATGGATCAGGTACATTTGGACGTCATGCACAACGTAAGTCAGTAATACAAGCACTACAAGCTGAAGTTAACAGCAACCAAGATGTACGTGACGAAGAATCACGTCAGTTTAACTTGATTGCAACTCCAGGTTATCCAGAACTAATTGGTGAAATGATTACACTAAACTATGACAGACGTTTAACAGCATTTGTTGTAGGTGATTCACCAGCTAGACTAACACCAGATGCAACTTCACTAAACGAATGGGCATCTAACGTAAGACTAGCAGTTGAAGATAACGACAACGGCGCAGTTAGCTTCGATGAGTACATGGGCATGTATTATCCATGGGGCTTCACAAGTGACAATGCAGGTAACAACGTTGTTGTTCCTCCAAGTCATATGGCACTACGTACACTAGTACTAAATGACCAAGTGGCATTCCCCTGGTTTGCACCAGCAGGTACAAGACGTGGCGGTGTTACAAACGCAACAGCTTCTGGTTACATTAACTCAGAAGGCGAATTTGTTTCAGTAGCACTAAACACTGGACAGCGTGATACACTATACAGCAACAACATTAACCCAATCACATTTATTAGTGGTGCAGGTTTAGTTGTGTTTGGTCAGAAGACTCGTGCAAGAAATGCTTCTGCACTAGATCGTATTAACGTAGCACGTCTAGTTGTTTACATGCGTGGCCAGCTAGAGAAATTGGCAAGACCATATCTATTTGAGCCAAACGATAAGATCACACGTGATCAAATCAAAGCGGCAGCTGATGCGTTCTGTTTAGAACTAGTTAGCTTAAGAGCTTTATATGACTACCTAGTTGTATGTGATGAATCAAACAACACACCAGCTAGAATAGACCGTAACGAGCTATATCTAGATATTGCTATTGAGCCAGTTAAAGCAATTGAATTCATTTACATTCCATTGCGTATTAAGAACACTGGTGAGATTGCTGCACTAGGCTAAAAATAGAGGCCCCTCAGCAATGGGGGGCCAATTGGATAAATACATATAACGTATTAGGAGAATAGAATGCCAATTACAACACTACAGAACATATCAATCCCAACAGAGGGATCAGGTTCTAACAGTTCGCTATTAATGCCAAAACTGCAATACCGCTTTAGAGTATTGCTCGACGGCTTTGGTACAACTGGTGGACCAGACGGTGTAAGAGAAATTTCAAGACAGGTTGTAGACGTAACTCGTCCAAACTTGAGTTTTGAACAAATTACCATTGATGCATATAACAGTAGATCATATCTAGCTGGTAAGCATACATGGGAACCAATTACATTAACACTAAGAGAAGATGCAAACAACAACGTACAAAAAATTGTTGGTCAGCAACTTCAAAGACAGTTTGACTTCTTTGAGCAAGCAAGTGCTGTTGCTGGTGGTACATATAAATTCCAAACTAGAATTGAAATACTAGACGGTGGAAACGGTAATGCTGGCGGTGCGCAAGTACTAGACAGATTCCATTTAGTAGGATGCTACGTTGAATCAGCAAACTACAATACACTAGCATATGCAACAAACGATCCTGTAACCGTAGCACTAACTATTCGTTACGACAACGCTATCCAATACGGAGCAGACGGCGATGGCGAAAACGGTATTGGTGAAATTACTACTAGAGCAACACAAGGCGCTTCAGGTGGTACACAAGTTACTGGTGGTACTAACTTCGTTTAATCTAAAGATTAAACTGTCATTCTATTCAGGCGGGGATCTTATTCGGTCCCCGCTTTTTTATTATATACGCAGTTATAGTACGAGATAAATATTACTATGAGTATAGATCCTTATTTAATTAATAGTAATAGTGACTTGCACCTAAGAGATGCAAGACATGCACATCAATTGTATACCCAACATAACTTCGCTTTAGCTCCAAAGATGAAGTTTCTATACCATGTGGTATTTGAATTTAGTGCTCCTGTTTCTTTTATTCCTAATAGTGACCAGTTTCGGAAAGAGTTAGGTGTTCTTGCAAATGAAGTATCATTGCCTTCTTATAGACTTGATGTTGATACTAAACATCAATATAATAGAAAAAAGAATGTTCAAACTGGTATTAACTATGATGAAGTAACATTTGGATTTATTGATGATAATACCGGTATAACTAGAGCATTAATGGAAGAATACTACCGTTTTTATTATAGAGACGGTGGCAAACACGAAAATGGCGCAGCATTTGATTTTGGTGCTAGAGATAAATTTACTAATTCTGTTCCTCGATATGGATTAGATAATCTTGAAGGCAAAGGTGGCGCATTTTTTAAGGCTATAAGAATCTATCAGCTTGCAAGACAACAATGGGTATCATATACTCTTGTAAATCCGTTAGTAACATCATTTAAACATGATGATTTATCGTACCAGGACGGTGCAGATATTACTATGAATACTATGAATATAGCATATGAAGCTGTAATGTATGATTCAGGTAAAGTCAGCCCAGGCGGCGATCCACCAGGATTTACAAGCGAAGAAACACGTTATGATAATGTGTTTAGTCCGTTACAAACTGGCGGTGGTGGTGGCGACAGTGGCGGTGTTGGCGGCTTAATACCATCTTTGATTAAACAAGGATCTGATATTTTAAGAGGTGCAGGTTTATTCAATTCTTTCCCTGGTGTTTCAAATAATAGTTCAAGAAACGGCGATCCTCTAGGAACTTTAAATAGTATAGTTAATTTTAGCCGTAATCCTACTATTGGTGGCGTACAACAAATAGTATTTCCAAAACCTAATACAAGAGCAACTAGTACATTATCAAATTTATTAGATAGATCAGTTAAAAACTTAGATAGCGATGTTATTAGAAGAACGTTAACAACTAATAGATCTGCACTAAATTCAACTGTAAGGCGATCTTTATCTACAGGCGCTTATAGTTCTGATTGGAATAGTTCAAATTTTGATCAGTTTAATAATCTGTCTAGAAATGCACAAACTGCAATAGAAAACGAAGTTGTTGATCGTGCTTCGAGCGGCGACAAAAAGATACAACAAATTGCTAGTCAAGTAATTAGTTCAATTAGGGGTAGAACAACATAATGTCAACATTATCAAATTTAGATACAGATCCTTCAAATGATACTACAAAATATTTCAATAGGTTTTATGAAGAAGATATATTTTATAAACCTAGTGAAGTAGATGCTGTTATAGGATATTTTTTAAAAAGAAATTTTAGCGAAGTTTCTGCTGTAAATACTGCATCAGTTATATTACAACAAGCAGCTAGAGATAAAATACCTGCATACGAATTAATTGACACATTAAAAGGAATTACAGACGTACAATTAAGTAATATAGTTGCACAAATTCTTAATTTAGATCGTTCAAATTGTAGTACTATTGGATATAGAATTACACCTGTAACAGAACTTTTCGATCAGCGTAATATCATAGTATAATGGGACGTTTTGCACAAGGTAAATTTAATCTAAAAAACCCTGAAAAGTATGTAGGTAATAGAACTCCTACATACCGTAGCGGATGGGAATTTACTTTTATGAAATTTTGTGACGAACATCCTAGTGTTAGTCAGTGGGCTAGTGAAGCAATAAAAATACCTTACCGTAATCCTTTAACTGGTAGGCATACTATCTATGTTCCAGATTTTTTTATTGTTTATTCAGATAGAGGTGGTAGACAACGTGTTGAACTTATTGAAGTAAAACCTAAAAATCAAGCACTTAAAGAAAAACTAGGACGTTCAAGAGCTAACCAAGCACACTATGTTGTTAACCAAGCAAAATGGGAAGCAGCACGAGCATGGTGTAAACAAAATAAAATATATTTTCGTATTGTAACAGAAGACGATATATTTCACAATGGTAAAAGAAGATAAATAATAGTAGCATATAATGGAAGCTACGATGACAAAAAAGTTAGAAGATTTATTAAATTTACCAGATTCTAAAGAAATAATTGAAGAAGCTGAAGCCCAAGAAGTTGAACAGCACAAACATGAAATAGAACGTGAACAAACATTTCGTGATATAGCAGAATTTGATAAAATTAATTCTGCGTTACCTGCTGTTAAAGGCCTAGGCGATATGGCAGATAAAGAATTAAATGAAGTAGCAGATAAAGCAATGCAAGCCTATGAAGATTTAATGGACTTAGGTATGAATGTAGAAAGCCGTTATGCTGGACGAGTCATGGAAGTTGCGGGTAACATGCTTAAAACTAGTTTAGATGCTAAAACAGCTAAACTAGACAAAAAATTAAAAATGATCGAACTACAACTTAAAAAAGAAAAGATGGACCGAGATAGTGGAGCATCAGATGATGGTATGATCAATGGCGAAGGTTATGTAGTTACTGATCGCAATAGTCTGTTAGAACGCTTAAAAGGTCTTGATAAAGATAAATAATACATATAGAACAGGATCATTGCGCAATGAGAACATTTACAGATATATTACATGAATCTAAAAAAGTCTACCCTTTTAAAATAGGTGTTGCTGGAGAACTACCTGAAGGTTGTGTAGACAGTTTAGAAACAGCATTAAAACGTTTTAACATTTCCAAAATGTCTACAGGAAAGAAAACACCAATACAAACTAGACCACTAGACTTTCCTCAGTTAGAAAATGTAGAAGTAACTTATTTTGAAGTAGACTTACACTATCCAACTACTACCCAAGTACTACAGGAATATTTAGGTAAAAGCTGCGGCATTGATCAATCACACATTATTGTGCGCAATCCAAACGAACCACAAGAGCTATATCAAGAACCTGCTACTGATGCACCGTACGAAACACTTCTAGATAAAGAAGATATGGGTGGAGAAAGTGCGCAAGCAGATGTTGGCGAAAATCGTGTAATGGATCTATTAAAAGAATTAGAAAAAGCTCGCAAAGAAACTGCTGAGGAGGCAAACTAAAATGAATATGAAAAAACTAATCGAATCAATGGACCGTATTGAAGAATGCGGTGGAATGGATGAAGGTGGAATGATGCCTCCAATGGGCGGACACGAAGGTTCACCAGTTTCAATGAATGTATCACTAAACGCAAGCGGCAAAGATCATGTTGCTGATTTAATTGACATGATGAAAAATGCAGGTATGCAGGCAGCAGAACCAGTAAGTGCTAAAATGCTTTCACCACGTATGGATATGGAAAGACTACGTGGTATTGTAGACGGACCAGAAGAAAGTATTGAAGAAGATGCTGATCCTAAAGTTGCGTCAATGATTGCTAAGTTTGTAGACGAAATGGATACAGATATGATGTACTATGGCCAACCTGACGTTGCTAAAGTAGGTGCATTAATCAAACAAGGTAATATAGAGGATGCTGCCGGAGAAATGGCAGATGCTATGGCTGATCAAGATGGCGGCAGTGATAAGTTTGACATGATAATGCAGAGGGCTCAAGAATATATTGAAGATTATATGGGAGATATGGACGAAGCATATGCTAACGAGCCAGAAGAAGAATATTCAGACATGAAAACTATGACTAAAGACTTGTCTGGTGGTATCAACCGTGAAAAGAAAGCATACGCAAAAGCACAAGACGGTGACAATGCAATGGCTGTAGAAGCTATCAAAGCACAGCTAATGGCAGCACTTGGTGAAAAAATGGATCCTGTTGGTAAAGAAGACGATGACGTAGATAACGACGGCGATTCAGATAGTTCAGACGAATATTTAAAAAAGCGTAGAGCTGCTATTGCAAAAGCAAGAGCTAAGAACAAATAATTTGGAGGCTTAGTATGTCTATAACTACTATTAGCACTATTGAAGACTTTTGGGCACTTGTAGACGAGTGTCGAGCTGAAGGAATGGCAGACTGGGATCAAGCAATGATTCAAAAAATAGGCCAAATAGTGAAAGATAGCGATTTTCCAATCAACAAAATTACAGATAATTTAGATAAATCTAGAACAGAATGTTTACGTTTAGCTGCTGAAGCTGGTGTATCAGGTTTTACAAGATTTAATTAAGTATAAATTCAATAGGCGTTTCGGCGCCTATTTTTCTGACTAAATATTTGCATGAGCAAATCATTAGACGGCGTACTAACTAAAAAAGCCAATAAAAAAGAACAATATACAAATGCACAAATAGAAGACCTTGTTGCATGTATGGATCCCGATGAAGGCTACTTACATTTTGCAAAACACTTTGCTCACATTCAGCACCCTGTAAAAGGCAAGTTGCTGTTTGATCCTTACGAGTATCAGTTAAGACTAATGCATAGTTATCACAGTTATCGCTTTAACATTAACATGATGCCTAGACAAACAGGAAAGACTACATGTGCTAGTATCTATCTTGCTTGGTATGCAATGTTTCATCCAGACCAAACTATTCTTATTGCTGCACACAAATATACAGGTGCGCAGGAGATTATGTCACGCATACGCTTTGTGTATGAAACGTGTCCAGATCATATTAGAGCAGGCGTTACAAGTTACAACAAAGGTAGCATAGAATTTGAAAACGGTTCACGTATTGTAAGCCAAACAACAACAGGCAACACAGGACGTGGTATGTCTATCTCACTACTATACTGTGACGAGTTTGCGTTTGTGCAGCCTAACATTGCGGAAGAGTTTTGGACTTCAATATCACCTACACTAGCAACAGGTGGTCGTGCTATTATTACAAGCACACCAAACTCAGACGAAGATACTTTTGCAACTATTTGGAAACAAGCAGAACAAAAGTTTGACGAATATGGAAACGAAAGCGATGTAGGTATCAACGGTTTTCATTCATTTAGAGCAGAATGGCATGAACATCCTGATAGAGATGAAAAGTGGAAAGCAGATGAAATTGGACGTATCGGTGAAGAAAAGTTTAGACGTGAATATGGTTGTGAATTCTTAGTATTTGACGAAACATTAATTAACTCAATCAAACTTGCAGCCATGGATGGCGGCAACCCTATTATTAATATGGGACAAACACGTTGGTACAAGAAACCAACTAGCCAATATACATATGCAGTAGCACTTGACCCTTCAATGGGTACAGGTGGAGATAATGCTGCTATACAAGTGTTTGAATTACCAACATATGTGCAAGTAGCAGAATGGCAACATAATCAAACAGGTATACCAGGACAAATACGTATCATGTCTGATATTTGTAAGTACATTGCAGAAGAGTCTAAAACAACAAATAATATATATTGGAGCGTAGAAAATAATGGGTTGGGAGAAGCCGCACTTATTGTTATCAATGATTTTGGGGAAGAAAATATCCCTGGTATGTTTGTTAGCGAACCCATACGCAAAGGACACGTTAGAAAGTTCCGAAAAGGATTTAACACAACGCACAGCACCAAAGTTACAGCTTGTTCCAGACTCAAAACAATGATCGAAAATGATAAAATGATTGTACACTCAAAGCCTTTAATAAGTGAACTTAAAGGCTTTGTTGCAACAGGATCTAGTTATCAAGCAAAAAGTGGCATGACTGATGACTTAATAAGTGCAACACTATTAGCATTAAGAATGATGAGTGTACTCAAAGATTGGGATCCAAGGGTGTATAACACATTTAATCAAGCAGAAGATTTAGAAGATTACGAACCACCAATGCCAATCTTTATTAGTAGCAGCTATTAGATAAATACATTATGAAAGATTTAAATAAAATAGGCGAAGAGCTTTTTAATAAAATCAGAGGACGTTTTCCTAACGTAGTAATAGGAGACGAAGCAGGCACTGTGGTAAATGAACCTTCTGCTGCACGTTTCTTTGATTTCGATTATACAGAAAGCAGTAAAAAATTAGGTAAAGTTAGTATTAGTATTTCAGAAGATGACGGACTAACTGTTATATATTCGAAAGATTTTATTGCAGCAGAAAGCGAACTAACACAAAAAAATTGGTATGATTTTTTAAAAGAATTGCGTGTGTTTAGTAAAAAACGTCTATTAGATTTTGATGTAAGAGACATTAATAAATCAAATTTAACTAAAAGAGATTATAAATTTTTAGCAACAAATCGCTCTGGGGACGAAACAATGACAGAATCAAAGTTATATGGAACAGCTCGTGTTAGCTATCAAAACGTGGGCGAAGCACGTATTATGATTAAGCACACTGAAAACATCAATCAAGAAAGTGCAACGGGCCGCGTCCAAAAAATTGGAAAGATCTATATCGAAAGTGCAGACGGAGAAAGGTTTAAATATCCATACAAGCATCTAAGCGGTGCTAGAGCAATGGCCATGCATGTAAGCGAAGGTGGCAACGCATATGACGACTTTGGTAAGCACATTGTAGGACTTTCAGAAGAACTAGCAAAGCTACGCAAGTTTAAAACTTATATGGGTCGTAGTGCTGTAATGGCAGAAAGCCTAGCAGGATACATGGATATTGTTAAAGAGCGTATATCAACAGTTAAGAAAACAATTGAGTCATTACAAAAACCAGCATATTACAAAGAAACATTTGAAGCATTTAATCCCCCAGTACTAGAAGATGTTCCAAGTGATGTTGCTGAAAACTGGATTGACGAACTAACTATTAAACAGTTCAACGAAGAACTACAAGATATATTCCCTTACATTTACAACCTAGTAAAAGAAGGCACAAAGGCAAAAGAACTAGGTCCAGATGATCTAGTAGACGAAGGCGAGCGTCACGGCAACGATAAAATGTATGACAAGTGCTGGGACGGTTACAAGAAAGTACCAGGCAAGAAGCGTGGCGAAAAAGGTTCGTGTGTAAAAGAAGAAGATGAGCTAGAAGAATTGTTTAACCAATCACTAGGCCAGTTTGCAGAAGGTGAACCGACTATTAGTCAAATGAGTGACGACGATTTAGCAGACTATTTAGGCGTTGATGTAGAAGAAGTAAAGGCTGATAGAGAAGCAGCAGAAGAAGCAGCAAACGAAAAATCAATGGATCATGCAGAAGCAGATGATACTATTGATGTTAAAATGACACCAGATGGCGGAATTGAAAAGGCCGACAAGAAAGAACAAAAAATTCCATTAGGCGAATTTATACTATCATACTACGATAGAGAAACAGGCGAGTTCCCAAAAGGCGAAACTGCCGTATTAACTATGATAGAAAAAGATTACGGTGAGCAGTTCATAGAACCTGCTAAGGCGTTTATCGAAAAAATTAATCAAACTTTTGAAGAATTCCAGATGCGCACACAACCACAGCAGTTGGATACACAAGAGTTTGATAGAATGAGAGAGTTAGCGGGTTTAAGATAATCCGCTAACTTTTTAAAAAAATTTACAAAAAGTACTTGACTTTTGGTAAATACGATTGTATAGTATTAACTGTGCTATACAAATAAGGCACAAAGCACATAGGCATAACATATAGGAGGCACAAACTATGGCATCATTAGCAGAAATCCGAGCAAAGCTCAAAGAACAAGAGAACCGTTCATCAGGTAACTCAGGACCAAGTGGTCCAAACCCAATTTACCCATTTTGGAATATGAAAGAAGGCGAGAGTGCAACTCTACGTTTCCTTCCTGACGGTAATTCAGACAACACTTTCTTTTGGAAAGAACGTTTGATGATTAAACTTCCATTCGCCGGTGTAAAGGGTGAAACAGATTCTCGTCCAGTACAAGTACAAATTCCTTGTATGGAAATGTACGGCGAATCCTGCCCAGTACTTAACGAAGTACGTGGTTGGTTTAAAGATCCAAGTCTTGAAGATATGGGTCGTAAGTATTGGAAAAAGCGTTCTTATATCTTTCAAGGTTTTGTAACGGATAATCCACTAGCCGATGACGAAGCACCTGAGAATCCGATCAGACGCTTTATCATTGGTCCACAAATCTTCCAGATCATTAAGCAAGCCCTTATGGATCCAGACATGGAAGAGTTGCCAACAGATTATACTGCTGGTGTTGACTTCCGTTTGAACAAGAGTTCAAAAGGCGGTTATGCAGACTATTCAACATCTAACTGGGCACGTAGAGAGCGTCCATTGTCAGATGCAGAAATGAATGCAGTTAACACACACGGCTTGTTTGATCTAAATGACTTCCTACCTAAGAAGCCAGACGAAACTGCTGTCAAGGTTATGCAAGAAATGTTTGAAGCGTCAGTAGACGGTGAAGCATATGATCCTGATCGTTGGAGTAACTACTTCCGACCTGCCGGCATGGCAGCACGTACAGGTGACCCAAATGTAGCGGCAAGTGCAGGCGCAACTGCTACAAGCCAAAGTGCTCCTGCACCTGAAGCAGAACCTGCTCCAGTAGTAGAGGCAGCACCAGCACCAGAGGTTGCGGCAGCACCTGCAGGCGACGGCGGCGCACAAGACATTCTTGCAATGATCCGAGCACGTCAAGGATAGTAAAACAATACAACAGCTATTAACGAAACCGAAGCAGAGATTCATGGTTTACCTGTCAACACTTCAAAAGTTAATAGCTGTCACGCTTTTTAGATTAGGAGATTAATTATGGCTAATAAGGCATTCGATCCTACTAAGTTTCGAACATCGCTAACAAAATCCATTCAAGGTATGAGTGCAGGATTTAACGATCCCACTGATTGGATTAGCACAGGCAACTTTGCACTCAACTATCTTATTTCAGGTGATTGGAACAAAGGTATTCCACTAGGCAAAGTAAGTGTATTTGCTGGTGAGTCTGGTGCAGGTAAATCATATATCTGTTCAGGTAACATTGTAAAGTCAGCACAAGATCAAGGTATCTTTGTAGTACTGATTGACTCAGAGAACGCACTTGACGAAGCATGGCTACAAGCACTTGATGTAGATACATCAGAAGATAAACTACTAAAACTTAACATGTCAATGATTGATGACGTAGCTAAGACCATTAGTACGTTTATGGCAGACTACAAAGCAATGAACGAAGAAGACCGTCCTAAGGTATTGTTTGTTGTTGACTCACTAGGTATGTTGTTAACACCTACTGACGTGGATCAGTTTAACAAGGGCGATATGAAAGGTGATATGGGTCGTAAGCCTAAGGCATTGACTTCACTTGTTCGTAACACTGTTAATATGTTTGGTTCACACAATGTAGGACTTGTAGCAACTAATCACACGTATGCATCGCAAGATATGTTCGACCCAGATGACAAGATTAGTGGTGGTCAAGGCTTTATCTATGCATCTTCAATTGTTGTAGCAATGAAAAAACTAAAACTAAAAGAAGATGAAGATGGCAACAAGATCAGCGAAGTGCGTGGTATTCGTGCAGCCTGTAAGGTTATGAAAACACGTTATGCTAAACCGTTTGAAGGTGTACAAGTTAAGATTCCATACGAAACAGGTATGAATCCATATAGCGGCTTGCTTGAATTGTTTGAAGCAAAAGGCGTTATTGTTAAACAAGGTAACCGTTTACGTTATGAAACAGTTGACGGTGAAGAACTACTTGAATATCGTAAAAACTGGAACGGCGAACTACTCGATAAGGTAATGTCAGATTACTTAATTAAAGAGGCTTCTGTGGTAAATACCTCTGAAGTTGACGAAGAAGCAACTGACATAGAAACCCAAGTCGAGGAGTTTGTAGAAAATGCTGAATGAAGAACAAATAGCTGATGTATGGATGCTATTTAAAGAATATCTAGATAAAAAACAAATAGAGTTAGTTGCAGAACGGTTTGTTGATATGCTTGCTGACTACGGAACAAGCGACGAAACACTTAAAGAAGTTATCGGCAATGCTGACACCAGCTTGGATAATGCTATCTATTATTATTTAGAAATTGACGAAGATTACGACGATTATGAGGATGATTAATGGGTTGGTACAGTGAAGTTAGCCGCAATATAGGAAAAATACCTGATGCAATTAACTACTTTGAAACTGAACTTGTACAAGCAAAAGCAGAATGCAAACTTGTAGGTAATGTTGAAAAATCAGCAGCAGCAATGCCTGGTATTGTTGAACATCGTTTTAATCAATTACAAGAAATAGAAGCCATACTAAATTATTTGAATATAGAGCTACGTAGATTGCGTAGCTCTTACTTCAAAAAATATCTTGAAAACTATCAACGAGCTCTGTCAAGCCGTGACGTTGAAAAATACGTTGACGGCGAGGCAGACGTTGTTGACTA
>Ga0075481_10000557_pt1 | contig 13858 bp, 10 predicted proteins | sample DEB08_DNA_11_FD_76337 | JGI IMG/M metagenome (GOLD analysis project Ga0075481, IMG submission 76337) | Aqueous microbial communities from the Delaware River and Bay under freshwater to marine salinity gradient to study organic matter... | ecosystem: Environmental > Aquatic > Marine > Coastal ... | reverse complement strand
GTCGGCCGAGGCTCTCGAGTTCGCGATCGCCGAAGAGCATCGCGTCCAAGGCCTCGAGCAGTTGCGTGCCGCCGCCGGGCGCGACCGCGTCGCTCCATCCGGCGAGACGTCCCAGACGCTCCGGCGTCGCCGGGGCGAGTTTCTCGTCGGCGAAGCGCACGTCGTTGGCGAAGGAGGCGAGCATCACCCGGTCGTCGGGGCCGAGCATCGACAGCAGTTCGCGCACCGCCTGCTTCGCCGCGGTCATCTTCGGGCCGTTCATCGATCCGCTGCGATCGACGAGGATCGCGAGGTCGATCGCGGCCCGCGGCAGTTCGGCGACGGCTTCGGGCGGGTAGAGCGTCAGCAGCAGATGCCCGGCATCGGCGCCGTCGGCGTCGCGGCTGGCGACGATCGAGGCCCGCGGCGTCGCGCCGGCGACCTTCCACCGCAGCACGAAGTCGCGGTTGGGGACGGTGGTCTCCTCGGCGAGGGCGACCGTCGCCGCACGCCCGATTCCTGCGGACGCCGCGCCGTTCGCCTCCGGCCGAGACACCGTGATCGCGTGCGTGGGGCTCTCGATCTCGCCGAGTTCGATGCCCGCCCCCGCGTCGATCCCCACCGAGATCGACACCCGATGCGGTCCATCCTCGCCCTCGGGAAGGTACGGCACCACGGTGGCGTCGTCTCCGGCGGCGCCGGCGACGGCATCGGCGAAGGGCGCCGCGACGGGAAGCACCGCATCGCTCGCCCCGCACGCGTTCCAGCGTGGGGCGACCACCAAGGGCAGCGCGAGTTCGTGATGCCCATTGGCGTAGCCGAGCGCCTCGAACCAGGTCAGCTCGACGTCGACCGGCACGTGGGGCGGCAGGTTCGCGATCTTCTCGGTGAAGACGTTGGGCCGGTCCTCGCGCAGCAGGCTCGCCGTGAATCCGGCCTCCTTCGCCTCGCGATAGATGCGCTCGGCCTCGGCGCGATCCCGAACGATTCCTCGAATGCGACGGTCGCCGACCTCGAGCACGAAGTCCGCGACGGCCGCGCGATGAGGCAGCGGAAAGACGTAGACCGCTTCGACCGCCTCGTCGAAGGTGTTCTCGAACCGTTGGATACAGGTGGTCTCGGCGACCGGACCGCGGACCTCGACGAGGTAGTCGCTCGCCCGAAGCGGCAGCGGAATCGGGTCGCCGTCCGGAACCGGCACGCAAAGCGACCCGATGCCCGGTCGGTCCTCGAGCGACGGCGGCGAATCCGCGGCGCGATCGCGGGCGACGACCCACACCTCGTCGAACGGACCGCGGATGATCGGCACCTGCGAGGCCTGCGCTTCGGCACGGTCCGGGGCCGGGCTGCCCGCGGGGCCGTTGAACGCCTTGGCGCGGCTGTCGAGACGAAGTCCGCGAGCGTGCTCGGCGGGCGCAGCCGGTCGTCCGGCTGGCGGCGGCGGCGAACCGCTTCGCTGAAGCCCGAGACTCCCGCCCGCGACTCCACCGCCGATGCCCTCGGCTTCGACCGATGCGGCCTCGGCGACCGGAGGCAGAGCGGTGCCCCCCGATCGCGCGGACTCCGCATCGGCGTAGAAGAGGCCGAAGGAGTCCGCCGTGGTCGCGTTCCAACGCGACTGGTCCTGCAGTCCATCCTGCGACTGGTCGTCCTGTGGCGCGCGGGCCGAACCTACCGCGTCCGCCTGCGGCGCACTGGTCGCGTCGCAACCTGCCGGCAGCGTCGCCATGGCTCCCATGGCCACGATCGTCGCGGCAAGGGTTGCCAGAGGCGTGGGGCGGAAACCGACGGCGCTCGTTCTCAGTGGGTTCATCGTCATGCTCCTGAAGGCCGGCGAGAGACTTCAACGCGGGCCCGATGGGGTCTTCCGTCGCGAGTTGCGGCGAGGTCGATTGGGCGTGGTGTTCATCGAGCCGCGCCTCGCTCGACGGCCGCGAAGCTGCCCACGGCGAGCGGCATCGGAGAGACGGCATCCGCTGCGAGCCCGCGGGCCTGAAGTCGGGCGACGACGACGGGGCCGTCGATCGCCTTGCCACGGTCGCTGACGGCGGCAAGCACCAGGGTGCCGCGCGACAGCGCCGCGGGGTCGTAGGTGGGCGGCGAGGTGAAGCCGGCGAGACGACCGTCGCCGACCGCGACGACATCGAGACCACCGAGGTCGATCGCGACCCGCCATCCCACCAGTTCGACGGAACCGTCTGCGGGGGCCTCGATGGCGCCCGCGATGTCGTTCTCGAGTGCGAGTTCGACCTCCCAGACGGCGAACGCCGCCGCAGGATTCGCGGGAGCCTTCAGCGACACCTTGGCGGGCAACGCCTCGGGCAGTTCGATCTCCGCATCGCCGAAGCCTGCGGCGATCGCCGCGATCGCGGCGGGCAGGTCCGGCGAAGCGCCTCCGGGAAGTTCGTCTCCGGCGACGACCAGGGAGGTCAACAACACCGCCAGCGACTCGGCCTGCCCGATTCGGCGGGCTGCTGCGGCCAGAGCGAGTCGCTCGTTCGTCGGAGCAAGGCCCGGAGCGGCCTCGGCCGACGCCGGCATGTCCGCCGCGGGCGAGGTCGGCCCCTGTGGGACTCGGGCCGCCATCGTGTTGGAGCCCCGAATCGGCGGAGCCGCCGGAGGCGGTGCCGTCGCCGATCGACCCGTTCGATCGCCGGCAGGCGACGCGGTTGGCGGCGTGGGCAGCAGGACGTCTCGCGTCAGCAGGAACACCAGGGCCAATCCGGCGACCGCGGCCATCGGCTGCAGGACAAGTCGAAGGCGGCGGCTCCACGGGACCGTGCGTTCGATCACGGGCCGGGACGGTCGCACCGTTCGATCGGGCTCCGGCTCGAGACCGAAGTCCTCGCGGATCTCCAGCAGCACCTGCCGATCGCGATCTGCCGGCATCGCGCCGAGGCGCTGGTCGTCGCCGGCGCGAAGCAGTCGGCCGAACTCGATCGGGGCCCGCGGCTCGCGATTCGGTCCGGACTCGGGATGCTCGTCGTGCGGTGCCATCGATCGTGAAGGCGATCGGACCCGGAGAGGTTCACGGCGATTCCGGATTTTCTCCCCGATCGCCGCCCGTCGCCACGACCGCCGCGGGAATCAGATCAGGTCCGAGAGATCCGCAAGCGTCGGATCCGCGGCGAGGGTCTTCGTCGCCAACGACAGCCGGCTCTTGATGGTCCCGACGGGGACGTGCAGCACCTCGGCGATCTCCACGAGCGAGAGGCCGTCGGCGAACCGCAGATGCACCGCCTCGCGTTGACCTTCCGGCAGCTTCGCCACCGCCTCGGCGAGGCGACGACTGCGATCGAACTGTTCGTCGGCCGACTTGCCGGACGACCCCGACGGCGGGTCGATCGCGATCTCGCCGGCACCGCGAGCCCTTCGCTGCTGCTCCGCCAGCCGGATCGCGTTGTGCCGCACCACCGGGTAGAGAAAGGACTCGACCTTGCCCACCAGCACGAATCCCGGGAACTTCGTCATCCAGTAGCGGGTCGTCTCCTGCACCGCATCGGCCGCGAGGTCGCGGTCGCCGACGGTGCGATGCGCGAGGCGGAACATGAAGTCGCGGTGCCTGCGGTAGAGCGCCTCGAACGCCGCGACCTCGCCGCCATTCGCGGCGAGGACGAGCTCGCGATCGCTGCGGGGGTCGAGGGGCAGAGGGCAGCTCCGGATCGGAAGGTGCGGGCGGAACGGCGGCGCAAAGGCCGGGGACGACGGTCAGGGGTGTCTGATCGGCAGATACGCGTCGATCCGCAGCAACTTGGTGGCGATCGAGTGGGCGACGTCCTCGGCAAGCGGACTCGCCCAGGCGGGCCGCTTGACGATCACCCGCCTGCGAGCGATCCGCCGAGCGGGCTCGACGAGTTCCGCAGCCTGCGGATCCTCGCCTGCAAGCGCTCGCAGCATCTGCGCCGACTTGGGCGGCAATGCCGCCTTGCCGCGTCGCTCCGCGGGGTACATGGGGTCGAGGAGCACGACGTCGACCGGTTCGATCGCACCAGCAGCGATTGCGGCCATGATCTCGCGGGCCTCCGGGATCTCGACGAGCCGAACGCGTTGGGCGACCTCGGCAAGATCGTCCCGATCGCCCGCCCCTTCCCGCGCCGCCGCGAGTCCCTCGTCGAGCAGCCACCGGATCCACGGGTTTCGCTCGCAGGCGATCACCCGCCACCCCGCCGCGGCGAGCCGCACGGCATCGGTCCCGAAGCCCGCGGTCGCGTCGAGGAGCACGCCCGGCGGAGTCCCCGCGCCCCGCACCACCGGCGACCGTCGCGCTTCGGCGACGGTCGGGCAGTCGAGTTCGACCCTGAATCCCGCGGACCGCGGCCAGCCCGGGAGCCTCGCCTGCAGCCGCCCGGCGACGACTTCAAGCCGCACCCGATGCCGGTCCTCGGGCGCGATCGCAGACTCGTCGACGGCGACCGTCGCGCCGAACCCGACGGCGTCACGGGCGGCGGAGGTCTCTGGATCGCCGAGGAAGATCACGTCGTGCACCGGGGTATTGTGCGACATCGCGGCGTCGATGGACTCGGACCGCCGTGGACCCGGTGGAATCACCGGCCGTGGCCGATCGGATACGCCGCAAGTCCCACCCGCTCCGACCCGCGGGTCCCGGACCCGATCGCGATCGAAGGCTCGTCCGGATTCGAGGCCTCGTCCGCGAAGGAGGCACCGCCGGGGCGGCGGCATGGATGCACTCGCACCGTCTGATGTCGCACTGGCGCCGGGAGACGGTCCTGCCGAGGCTCCAGCTCCGCGACGAGGAGGTCCGCGACGAGCAACTCGTCGCCGATCCGGCCACGCAGCACCCGCGGATCGTCGAGTTCCTCGGCCTCGACTGGGACGGGGCGTGCACCCGCTTCCACGAGCCCCCGCAGAACCGTCCGCACCCTCAGCGACGACCAGGTGAACCGACCGCTCCACACCTCGAGCGTGGCTCGATGGCAGCGCTACGAGAAGCACCTTCACGGCATCGACCGGCCCGATCCGGCCCCGACGGCGTAGGCCCCGCCTGACGAGCTTCGCCGGACCGTCCCAACGGCAGGCCGGGTGTCACGGCGTCGTGAAGGACGACCTTGGGACGGCGGTCGTGTCGCCCGGACAGGTGACGCGCGATCGGAATCGCTCGCGTTCGCGTCATTTCTTCCCACCAGACGGTGGCATGCGGCCGCCGCGGGGTGCACACTCAAGAGGTCTTGTTGCGGGTCCCGCCGGATTGGTCCGCGCCGCCCCGATCCACTCGCCACCGTCCTCGATCGACTCGCCTTGTGACGCCGGCCTGGAGCATGAACATGTCGACCCACCCCCCGATCACGCCCGCGCCCCTGCTCGTTTCCAACGATCCCGAACTCGCGCCGCCTCGCCCCGCGACGCGTCCGATCGTTCGGAAGCGGGGCGAGCACGCCCGTGGCGGGTCCCGCAGCCGTTCCCACGGCTGGTCCCGCAGCGGCGCCGCCGCCGCGATGCTCTTCGGCGGCACGCTCGGCGCGACCAGTTCGCTCCACGCCGGCGGCGGAAGTTTCGCCTACGGGAACATGCACTTCGGGACGGTCACCAGCCTGACCATCGACATCGATGGATCCTGGGCAGCGCCGTACGCCTCGCGCCCGATCACCTCGGTCGACTTCACCGCGAATGCCGGTCCGTACACCTCGTTGTCGGGCAGCGTCTCTTCGTCCGCAAGCGGCAACGGATACAACTATGACGCCGATGGCGTCACCGATCTCGTGAATCCGTCCACCATCTTCGACCGCCTCAGCGCACGCACGGACTTCTACAACTGGTATCCCGTGGGTCAGGATCCCTATCCGACGATCAAGAACGGCTTCGTCGAGTACGTGCTGAACATCACCACCGCGGTGACGATCAACCTGTACGGCGACGGAACGTTGGGTGGTGCGCTGCAGCCGGGCCTCGTGGTGACGCTCGATGGCACCTCGATCGCCACCGGCGCGACGCTCGGGGTCGGGACCCGCACGCTTCGATACACCTGGACCAACTACAGCCAAAGCCAACCGTCCAACCAGTTCGGCATGTATGCGGAGCTCTTTGCCGTGCCCACGGCCGTGCCCGGCGGAGGATGCGCGCTGATCGCAGGCCTCGTCGGCCTCGCCTGCAGCGCTCGTCGCCGCCGCTGACTTCGCCGCCGAGAACGCAACTCGATCGCCTTTCGCCGCCACGGGCTCCAGTCCGTGGCGGCGATCGCATGGCGTCACGATCACGATCCCAAGCGTGGACGAGCCCCCTTTCACGAGGTTTCGTAGACTCCTCCTCTCCCGGAGTCCGCCATGTCCGCCACCCGCACCGCCGCCCCCGTCTTCCACAACGTCCTCGAGATGATCGGCAACACCCCGATGCTCGAGCTTCGCAACCTCGACACCGGACCGTGTCGGCTCTTCGTCAAGATGGAGTCGATGAACCCGGGGAACTCGATCAAGGACCGCATCGCGGTCGCCATGGTCGAGCGGGCCGAGCGCGAAGGCATGCTCAAGCCCGGAGGCCGGATCATCGAGGCGACCGCAGGCAACACCGGGCTCTCGCTCGCCCTCGTCGCGAGTCAGAAGGGTTATCGCCTGACCGTGGTGGTGCCGGACAAGATGAGCGACGAGAAGATCTCCCACCTTCGGGCGATGGGTGCCGAGATCGTGCTGACCCGGTCGGACGTTGGCAAGGGTCATCCGGAGTACTACCAGGACGTCGCGGCGCGGCTTGCGACGGAGGATCCCGACGCCCACTTCATCAACCAGTTCGAGAATCCCGCGAACCCCCAGAGCCACTACGAGACGACCGGCCCGGAGATCTGGGAGCAGATGGACGGCCGCATCGACACCTTCGTCGCGGGTGTGGGCTCGGGCGGCACCGTGACCGGCGTCGGAAGGTTCCTCAAGGAGCGCAATCCCGCCATCGAGATCGTGCTCGCCGATCCAGAGGGCTCGATCCTCGCCGCGAAGGTCAACGAGGGCCGCGACGTGCCCGCCGGATCCTGGCTCGTCGAGGGCATCGGCGAGGACTTCGTGCCCGACATCCTCGACCTCTCGTACGTCGACGTCGCCTACGCCATCTCCGACGGCGAGGCGTTCCACACCGCACGGGAACTGCTCCGCAAGGAAGGCGTGCTCGCGGGATCCAGCGTGGGCACCCTGCTGACCGCGGCGCTCCGCCACTGCCGGGCCCAGACCGAGCCCAAGACGGTGGTCTCCCTGATCTGCGACAACGGCGCGAAGTACCTCTCGAAGATGTTCAACGACTTCTGGATGATCGATCAGGGGTTCATCGAGCGGGAGAGCCACGGAGATCTGCGCGATCTGATCGCGCGGCGGCACCTCGACAGGGAGGACTTCACGCTGGCTCCGAAGACCCCGATCCACCAGGCCGTGAAGCGGATGCGGATGTACGGAGTCAGCCAGATGGCCGTCGTCGACGAGAACGACTGGCCGGTCGGCATCATCGACGAGAGCGACATCCTGCTGGCGCTGGTCTCCAACGCCGGCAGCGATCGCGAACCCGTCGAGAACTTCATGACCACGCGTCTGGAGATGATCTCGCCGGAGGCGTCGGTGAACGACCTGATGCCGATCTTCCGGGCCGATCGCGTGGCGATGGTGGCGGACGCGAGCCACTACTACGGGATGATCACCAAGATCGACGTGATCAACTACCTGCGAAAGCAGCTCGCGTAGCGAGGGGGGTCGGACGGGTGGGACCGGTCGGTCAGTCGAAGGCCATGCCACCGACGCGGGGTCGTGGACGATGCCGATCGTTGCGGCGGAGCGTCGTGGTCGGAGGGTGTCCTCGTCTCTTCCCTCGTCTCTGCCCTCGTCGTCCTCGGTGAACCCCCAGCTGCCGCGATCTCCTCCGATGTCGGTGGGTGTCGCCGATTGATCGCGATCGATCGGGATTGACCAACCACCCGAACGGAACTGGAATCCCCTGGCTCAGGGAATCCTCTTCACCCGCAGCCCGATGTCGCTGCTCGAGTACTCCGGGCCGAAGCCGTCGCCGCGGTAGGAGGACCGCTGGAACGTGGGAATGAAGAACCAGCTCCCGCCACGAAGCACCTGCGACTCTCCGGTCTTCGGACCGAGTGGATTGACCGACGGACTCACCTCGTAGTAGGTGGCGTCGAAGAAGTCCTCGACCCACTCCCACACGTTGCCGGACATGTCGTGGAAGCCGAGTGCGTTGCCGAGCTTCCCGCCGACCGGATGCGTCTGGAATCCGGAGTTGTCCTCGTACCACGCGATCGTGCCGACGGTCGCGTCGTCGTCGCTTCCGTTGTTGAACGCCGTCTCCGTCCCGGCCCGACAGGCGTACTCCCACTCCGCCTCCGTCGCCAGAATCAGACCCGTCACCTGCTCCCACTCCTGGATCCGGTTCCATGAGATCCGTTCGACCGGCCGATTGGGCACCTCGTTCGCGGGGACGGCGTCCGTCGCATAGGTGAAGAAGCTGGGATTGCTCCCCATGACCGCGGTCCACTGAGCCTGGGTCACCTCGTAGCGACTGAGATAGAAGGCCTCGGTCAGCGTCACTTCGTGGACGGGGTTCTCATCGGGATCGCACGGGTAGGCAAGCGACGCCGAGCAGCCCATGTCGAAGGTCCCCGGGGGCACCAGCAGCATCTCGATCTGGGTGATGTTGTCGGTGACCCGCCACGGCAGGCCCGTGGCGAGAATCGCCTCCCGGAGCGCGGCATTGGTCACGACTGCGGGATCGGGCTCCTGCTCGACGACCGTGTACCCCTCGGGCGGCGTGTAGGTGAAGCCCTGCGTCAGCGTCACGCTGCCTGCCGAGGTGGTCACCACGACATCCGCCGGACCGGCCGTCTTGCTCGGAGGCGTCGTCGCGGTGATCGTCGTCGAATCGACGCCGACCACATCGGTGGCAGGCATCCCGCCGACCGTGACCGACTGCACGCCACCGAGGGACTGGCCGCTGATCGTGATCGGGGTCCCGCCAGCGATCGTGCCCACGCTCGGAGCCACCATCGTGATGACGGCCGGGCAGGTCGGTCCCCACTCGGAGAGCAGGATCCCCAGATCGACGCCGTCGACGACGCCGTCGCCGTTGAGATCGCTCGGCGCACATTGCGACGAGGCCGAGGACGTCATCCCCAGACTCGCCACCAGCACTCCGAGCACGGACCATCCACGACACTGTGCGGCGTTCAGACTCATGACGTTCGATCTCCAATTCAGCGCGACTAAGGTCGGCGCGACTAAGGACGGAAGGAAAGAGTGCAACAGATCCCGACCAGACGACAGACGCATCTCGCCGCGGCCTGCTTGGCCGACGTGCTCCGCCGCGTTGGGCACTCGAGATCTGGACCTCGCGGTGGTGATTACCAGACCCCAACGAATCAAAGTTGTCGTCAATTCGGGGAACGTCCAACGCGGTGTCAGAAGATTTACGCTGCGCACATCGCCGGCGGCATTCGTCGAGCGCGGTTGACGGCGTCGCGGTCATGGAGAGTCCCCCGATCCAGCGAGCGATCGGGCGCACCCTCGAATCGGAACCACTTGCTTGTGATTCACTCGTACTTCACCCGAACGGGTGGCGCGCTCGAGGCGGGAGGTCTGTTGCGGGCGAGCGAAGCGGTGATCGGGACGCGGATCGCCCGCACTGCCCTCTCCGACCCGGGGTCGCCGCCCTCCAACATTCCATTCCTCCACGACTCCCCCCACGGAAGTCCAGGCGTCCACCACGACTCCTGGGCCTCGACCCACTTGCCATTGAGAATCGGTCGCAATATCGTTCGCCTTGGAGGGGCGGAAGGGCCGCTCTCCGGTTTCCCACGTCGTGCCATCAGGCCCGTGTTCCAAACCCAGGCACGGCGAGATCGTCGAGACGCCCCCTTGACCACTCCGACCACCACCCCCCCCCGAGTGCCCCTGTCGGTCCTTCGCTCCGGTGACCGAGCGGTCGTCGAGTTCGACGCCCTCGCCCACGATGAAGCGCAACTGCTTGAGGCAATGGGTCTTACAGACCAGTCCGAAGTCCGAATCTGCCGCTCCGGAAGCCCCTGCATCATCGAAGTGGCCCAGATGCGGCTCGGCCTCGCCGCGTCGGTCGCCCATCGGATCTACGCCACCCCTTGCGGCGAGGAGTGTCCGGCGGTCCGCGACAGCCCCGAACATCCGCCCGCCTGAACGCCCTGATCGAGCGACGCTCGACGCCTCGCGAGCCGCGCTCGGCGTCTCGTCCCACGCCCACCCGATCCCACGACGGCCGTTTCGCCCGCGGTTCCCGCAACTCCCCCGATGGCGTCGACGCCCGCTTCTCCCAACTCGACGACCCGACCCGATCCCCGCTCCATGCAGCGGCTCGGCACGCCGCGCGACCCCGCCGCCCCGCTGCGACTCGCGATGATCGGGAATCCCAACACCGGAAAGACCACGCTGTTCAATCGCCTCTGCGGCGTGAGAAGCCGAACGGCGAACTTTCCCGGGAGCACCGTCGAAGCGAAGTTGGGCACCTGCCGGGGGGACGCGGGCGGGATCGAACTGATCGATCTGCCGGGAAGCTACGGCCTCGAACTGGAGCTTCCCGAGTCGAAGCTCTGCCGGGACTGCCTCGCCGGTGAGATCCCCGAGTTCCGGCCGGATGCGGTGCTGGCGGTGCTCGACGCCTCGAACCTCCCGCGCAACCTGCAGTTCCTCGCGGCCGCGGCCCGCCCCGATCTGCCGATGGTCGTCGCCCTCAACATGATCGACGTCGCGGCGCGACGCGGCCTCTCGATCGACGCGGCCAAGCTCGAGGCCCGCATCGGCAGCCCGGTCGTTCCGATCAGTGCGCGATCCGGCCGCGGCGTGGACGAACTGCTGCGGGCGATCGATCGCGCCAAGGCCCCCGAGCATCCCTGCCCCGACCGCCCCGGCCGCAGCGAGATGTGCGCGGAGTGGGCGAGTCGCATGGTCGCCGAGAGCGTCGGTGGCGCCGCGAGCCAGGGAACGGCCGCCGACACGTTCCGCGACCGGCTCGATCGGGCGTTCACCCATCCGGTGCTCGGACTCGTCGTCTTCGCCGCGATGATGCTGGGTCTCTTCACGACGATCTTCTCGCTCGCCTCGGTCCCGATGGACCTGATCGACCTGCTCTTCGCCTCGCTGGGCGATGCGGCGAGAACGATGCTGCCCGCCGGGCCGCTTGCCGACCTCGTCGCCGACGGCATCGTCGGCGGCATCGCGGGCACGGTCATCTTCCTGCCGCAGATCTGCCTGCTGTTCCTGCTCCTGTCGCTGCTCGAGGACACCGGCTACCTCGCCCGCGCCGCGTTCGTGATGGACCGCCTGATGTGCAAGGTGGGCCTTCCCGGGCAGGCGTTCATCCCGCTGCTTTCGAGTCACGCGTGCGCCCTGCCGGGCATCATGAGCACCCGCCTCATCCCCGACCGCCACGACCGCCTCGCGACGATCCTCGTGGCGCCGTTCATGAGCTGCTCGGCGCGGCTGCCGGTCTACGTGCTGCTGACGACACTGCTCTTCCCGCAACAACCGCTCCGCGCCGGGCTCGCCTTGGCGGGCTGCTATCTCCTCGGGGCGATCGCCGGTCTCGCTTCGGCGTGGCTGGTGCGCAGGACCCTGCTGAAGGGTCGATCGCGGCCGATGGTGCTCGAGCTTCCGCCCTATCGCGTGCCGAGCGTGCGCACCGCGGTGCTGACCACTCTCGATCGAGCGTGGGTCTTCCTGAAGAACGCGGGCACGGTGATCCTCGCGATCTGCGTGGTGATGTGGTGGTTGAGCGCCTACCCCGCCGCCGAGCCGCCGGCCGAGGCGGATTCGCTTCGCAGCGAGGCGGCGGTGCTCGCCGAGGCGGGCGAATTCGCGGCGGCCGAGGCGAACCTCGCGGACGCGGAGACCCTCGAGGCCCGCGCCCAGCAGGAGGGAAGCTTCGCAGGCATGATCGGCCGGACCGTGCAGCCGGTCTTCGCGCCGCTGGGCTACGACTCGAACCTCACCGTCGCGGTGCTGACGAGCTTCCTCGCGCGCGAGGTCTTCGTCTCGACGATGGCGGTCCTCACCGGCGCCGAGGATCCCGACGACGGCGAGGGCGTGGTGGCGGCGGTGAAGCGATCGACGAGGCCGGACGGCTCGCCGGTCTTCACCACCGCGACGAGCGCGAGTCTGCTGGTCTTCTTCGTGCTCGCGATGCAGTGCCTGCCGACGCTCGCGGTGACGCGACGCGAGACCGGGAGTTGGCGCTGGGCCGGCCTTCAACTGGTCTGGATGAGCACCGTGGCGTACGCCGCGGCCTTCGTCGCCTACCGCGCGGTGCTCTGGAGCGGAATGTGATCGGGCTCGCCGCCGCGCCCGCCGCGGGCCTGCCGGTCGGAGACTGGCAGTTCTGGGTGGTCACCGCGATCGCGCTGACGGGCGCCGTGCTCGTGGTCCGGCCACTGCTTCCATCGCGGTCCTCCACGCCCACGCCATGCGGAGGCTGCGGTGGCGCTTCGCGCCGATCGCCGTCCGGAGCGTCGGTGAAGGCGACCTTGACGATCGGCGGCGAGTCGACGCCTCGGCCCTCGCCGCGGAGTGGCGATCGCGGCTAGATTCCTGCCGGCGATCCGGTCGACGCCGCCCGCTCCGCCGCCTCCGCGGCGGAACACCGATCCTCGAACGTCCCGTCGACGCCCCGATCGCTGCAGCGGTCGTTGCGGTTCCCCGTCGATCGCGACGCCCCACGTCCTTCAACGCTCCGGAGCCTGCACCGTGTCGATCCCCCAAGACGCCGCCCCCCCCGATCCCGCCGTCGCCGCGCCCCCGGCGGAGGGCGGATATGCCCTTCCCAGCGATCCCACCGACCTCGGACAGTGGTCGGAGTGGGCGACGGGACAGGGGCTCGACCTGGGCATCGACGTGGTCAAGGTCCTGGTGCTCGTCGTCGTCTCGTGGCTCTTCGCCCACTGGCTCAGCAGTCTCATCCGACGCCACGGCGAACGGTCGACGCATCTCGATCCGACCCTGACGCTCTTCTTCGCAACGGTGGTCCGCTGGGCGATCCTCGCCTTCGCGGTGGTCGCGGTGCTCGGCATCTTCGGCATCGAGACCACGAGCTTCGCGGCCCTGATCGCGGCGGTCGGCCTCGCGATCGGTCTGGGCTTCCAAGGCACCCTCGGCCAACTCGCGTCGGGGGTGATGCTGCTGGTGTTCCGGCCCTTCAAGGTCGGCGACTTCGTGAAGGCGGGAGGCACCTCCGGCGTGGTCAAGGAGATCCAGCTGTTCGCCACCATCATCGACACGTTCGACAACCGTCGACTGATCGTGCCCAACGCCTCGGTGTTCGGAAGCACCATCGAGAACGTCTCCCACCACAGCGAGCGGCGTGTGGACGTGGCGATCGGCACCGCCTACGAGGCCGACCTCGACCGCACCCGCGAGATCCTGACGGAGGTCGCCCGCAGCCTGCCGCAAGCGCTGCCCGATCGCGATCCTGCGATCCTGCTCGACGCCCTCGGGGCGAGTTCGGTCGACTGGTCGGTCCGCGTCTGGGTCGCCTCGAGCGACTTCGGCGTCGCGAAGGACACGCTGCTCGCCAACGCGAAGAAGGCCCTCGACGCCGCAGGCGTCGGCATTCCGTATCCGCAACTCGACGTGCACATGATCGGCGACGGGAAGGCCTAGGCCCGTGCCGCGGAGGCGCGTCTCGCAGCCCCGGCATACGCTCGACGCCCTCCCGTCGCGACGATCCGCCAAATGCCCTCGGACAATCTCCTCCACACCCTCGGTCTGATGGTCGTCGCCGCGACCGCGTTGATCCTGCTGTTCGGGCGGCTGCGCATTCCCGAGATCGTCCTCTGCATCGCCGCAGGCCTGCTGCTGGGACCGCTGCTGGGCGTCGTCTCGCTCGACGAGAGCCACGGCGGCGACGCCGACGTCGACATGGCGATCGA
>Ga0075481_10000552_pt1 | contig 13931 bp, 7 predicted proteins | sample DEB08_DNA_11_FD_76337 | JGI IMG/M metagenome (GOLD analysis project Ga0075481, IMG submission 76337) | Aqueous microbial communities from the Delaware River and Bay under freshwater to marine salinity gradient to study organic matter... | ecosystem: Environmental > Aquatic > Marine > Coastal ... | reverse complement strand
GGTCAGCAAGGCCAGCAAGGTCAGCAAGGCCAGCAAGGTCAGCAAGGCCAGCAAGGCCAGCAAGGCCAGCAGGGTCAGCAAGGCCAGCAAGGCCAGGGCCAGCAGGGTCAGCAGCAAGACAACGGACAAGGTCAGCAGCAGCAAGGCGGCCAGCAAGGCGGCCAGCAAGGTCAGCAGCAGCAGGGCGATCAGAACGGTGACAACCAGAACGGTCAGAACCAGCAGCAGCAAGGCCAGACCCAGAACGGCCAGCAAGGCCAGCAGGGTCAGCAGACCGACCAGCAGCAAGACCAGCAGCTCGACACCCAAAGCGGCAACGACAACGACGGCGACGGAATCCCCAACGACCTCGACAACGATGACGACAACGACGGCATCGTCGACGATTTGGACGACAACCCGATGGACCACGACAACGACGGCACCCCCGACTCTGAGGACAACGACGACGACGGCGACGGCATTGACGACGAGACCGAAGTGAACGACGGCGACCCGAACACCGACATCTACGACCACGACAACGACGGCATCAACGACGCCGTCGACCTGGACCGTGACAATGATGGCATCGACAACCGCAACGACCTCTCGGAGACCGGTGAAGACCTGTCCCGTGACCACGACAACGACGGCATGAACGACGGTGTGGACGACGACGACGACAACGACAACATCCTCGACGTTGACGAAGCCGACGGCGCAACCGGCACCTACCGCTACGACCACGACAACGACGGCATCTGGGACCTGACGGACACGGACGACGACAACGACGGCCTTTCCGACTGGTTCGAGCAGAACGACGGCAACCCGATGACGGGTCAATTCGACCACGACAACGACGGCACCGACAACATCGACGACGCTGACGACGACGGCGACGGCATCCTCGACGAGCTCGAGATTTGAGGCCAACGCTTCGCTTGCAGCACAACACCGGCGCGTGACGCCGGCGCCCGGATCTCAGGGGGGTGCGCCCCCCTGAGGTCCTCTACCTTCTGAACAACGCTTCAAGTACGACGCGACGTTCCAAGTGCCATGGAGTGCAACATTGACGCACGTGGCAAAGCCGCGCGCTTGGTGGGCGGCATCGCTGGCATTGCCTTCGGCGTGTCTCTGACCGCACTTGTGATGCTCGACATGATCGGCGGCTTGGCCGTTTCCACCGCCGCCGCCGGGGCCATCTTCGGTGGAGCCTTTGCCGTGTTCGAAGCCCGTGCCGGATGGTGCGTGGTCCGTGCCATTGGGTTCCGAACCCCCTTGTGAAGGCACCACTCGGCGGTGATACCTCGCCACCTCCGTGATACCCTAACCCAGCACTGTACCCTCGGTCTTGAAATAGGACACGAAGGTCCACAAACGCTCGAGGGTGTGCGCATGCTGAACAAGGACCTCAAAGAGAAAATCCTGAACCGACAAAAGAACACGGCCGCCGTTGGCTTTGTGCTGTTGATGCTCTTCAGCAGCCTTGGTATCATCCTCACGTCGATGGAACCGGCTCCACCTGAATCCTCCATTGCTCAAGCGCCGAACGTGGCCTTGGTCGATGCACAATCCACGGAACAGGGCGGACAAACCTCCTGGGACCGTGGCGTGGATCACCTCCCGCTGCAGGACCTCCACCCAGCCCTTTCGGACATGATGTGGTCCGACCCAGGCGTTGCCTTCGGTATCATCAGCGACCTTGACGCCCTCTTGCTTGGTCTGCCTGGATACACCACCCTCCTCGAAGAGTCTCGATTGGAAGACCACGACAACGACGGCATTGACGACCTCGCCGACCTCGATGACGACAACGACGGCATTTACGACCTCCTCGAGCGGTTCGACGGTTGCTACGGTACGGACCCCTATGACCACGACAACGACGGCATCCTTGATGCAGACGATTGGGACGACGACAACGACGGAATTCTGGAAGGCCCCGTGGACTACGCGGCCTTGGAAGCCCTCGGCCTCGACCCACAAAACGTGTCGACCGACCGTTACGTGGTCCCCACCACCGTTCACCCCTGGACCAACATCCAAGTCGGTCAGTTCTACGTGGTGGACCAGCACCCCTTCGACCACGACAACGACGGCGTCACCGACGAGGACAGTGACGGCTCTGGAGCCGGCCGCTACGACGAGGACGACGACAACGACGGGCGCATCGACCAGTTCACCTGGCCGTGCGACCTCGATGGCGATGGCGTTCAGGATTACTTCGATGAAGACGACGACAACGACGGCGTTCTCGACGAGGAAGACGCTCACCCCTACGACGCGTCCATCACCGACACGATGTCCTCCACCGCCTCCTTGTACGACGCCCCCCGTGTCTGGGCCTTCAACGAGTACCGTGCGTACTCGGGCGGCGTGAACTACGTGGAGTGGGAGAACAACCGGGTCAACGGGCCCGGTGCCACGGCCTCTGGGTTCACCGCCATCGGACAGGACGGCACCGACTGGGAGGCCACCGGTACCCCATCGTTCACCACCATCGTCGACGGTGACCTTGACAGCGACGGCATCCCCAACTTCCTTGATCCGGACAACGACAACGACGGCACGCCCGACAGCTCGGACACGGACGACGACAACGACGGCATCCTCGACATGGTGGACCCAGATGACGACAACGACGGCATCCTCGACACCTGCGTGAACCTCGACACCAACGGCGATCAGGTCGGCGACTACACCGCCCAGCGCAACGGCGAAGTCACCGCCTTGGACAGCAACAGCATCAACGGCGGTCAGAACTACCAGACCGCCAATGACGTCCCCACCTCAAACGGAGGAACGGGATCTGGCTTGACCGTGGACATCGTCGCGGTTGGCGGTGCCGTCACTCAGGTGACGATCGCTGACTCAGGCTACGGTTACAGCGCCGGCGACACCGTCACCATTGACGGTGGAAACTTCGGGGCCTCGATCGACGTCAGCACCGTCTCAACCCTCATCTTCGACGTCCCAGGAACCGACGCAGACAACGACGGAACCATCGACTGCGAGGTGGATTACGACCAAGACCTCGACGACGACCGCCTCCGCGCCTTCGATCAGAACTTCAACGGCGTCTACGACTGGCTTGACACCGACATGGGCGGCACCACCGCACCCGACAACCTCGGCAACCCGTTGGTGGCCGGAAGCGCCACGGACATCGAGTACGACACCGACAACGACGGCATCCCCAACGAAAACGACACCTTCCCGCTCAACACGACGACCGAGGTCGCCACCTGGAATTGCCCGACCCTGACCAACCCGAACCCCTCCAACGCTGACGCCAAGTGCACCATTTGGCGCGCCTCTTTCTCCCAGTTCAACGACTGGGACGGCGACGGCATCAGCAACTGGGACGACGTGGACGACGACAACGACGGCATCATCGACCCGCTTGACATTGACGAGGACTGTGACCTCGACAACGACGCAGACCTTCACGCCATCAACGGCGCACTGTACCGCGACGACGGGATCAACGCGGTGGACTCGGACATCGACGGTGACGGACTGGAGAACGACGTCGACTGGGACGACGACAACGACGGCATCGCGGACATCTTCGACCCAGACGACGGGAACTGTGGCGTGCTTGACTCCGACCTCAACGACAACTTCCAAACGCCGTTCTACCCCATCAACGACGGAGGTTTCCTCGACGGGAGCCTGGACAGCCAAGGCTACAGCGACAACACTTCGGATTACTGGGCGATGGTCTACCAACACAACCCCTTCTCAGAAATGGTGCTGAACTACAACGGATACGACGGCACCACCAACCCGCCCACGGCCGGGACCATCCCCGAGTTCTACTGGTACTACTACGCCCGTTGGAACAATTACAACGGCGGAAACGAGTGGGACATCGACAGCGACGGCGATTCCCTCGTGAACGGCCTTGACACCGATCAGGACGGCGACGGGATGCCGGACTGGTGGGACCAGGACGAGGGCAACGACGGCGTGCTTGACGTCAACGACATCAAGATGGGCGGATCCATTGACATGGCTTCGTGCGGCCACACGGTCGGGCAGTTTGGAAACGGCTTCGTCTGCGGTTATGCCTACGCGCTTGCATGGCACATGCCCCTGAACGGCGTGAACGCACAATTCGGAGCACCGTATTCCACCCGCCCCGACGCCAACGTCGACCAAGGCGCCGTGGTGCCCCCGACCAACACCCAGGTCGGCTGCACGCCTGGTGCGCAGGGCGGTTGCTACCTCTACGATTTCGGCGGTGACGGCACCCCCGAATCCGGCATTTCTTACACGGACATCGTCAACAACCGAGACGCCTACATCACCTGGCTCGGCCTCCTCATCGGTCTGTGGCAGTGGCAGTCCGACAACGGCCCCGAGGCCGACTTCCCCGACGAACTGGGTGCTGACTTCGACGACAACGATGTTGACGGAGACACCGACGGCGATTTCACCAACGACACCGTCGACATCGACGACGATTACGACGCGGTGTACGACTGGTTTGACGTGGACGACGACAACGACGGCATCTGGGACTTCTTCGAAGTCGACAGCAACGATGACTTCGACGACGACAACGGCCAATTGAACTCGAACTTCTTCAGCGGCACGAACTGTGTGGACAACGACGACGACGGCAACGATCTTGACGCCGACGGCGACGGGTACTTCCAAGCAGTCTGGGACCTGGGTGTCCTGAGCCAAGGCCTCCGCCAACCTGCTTTCTACGACGTGGACAACGACAACGACGGCGTCCCCGACGGTGAAGACCCCGACGACGACAACAACGGCATTCCTGACGACGTTCAGGAAGCCATCGCTGGATGTTTCTGGGGCGAGGAGCAATCCACCTTCGACCACGACAACGACGGCATCGCCGACTGGGCGGACGACGATTGGGACGGTGACGGCATTGAAAACTCGGTGGAACTTACCGCCAGCAGCGGACAGCCCGATCCAATGGTCTACGCCTTCGACCACGACAACGACGGCATGCGCGATGACTTGGACGACGACGACGACCAAGACGGCATGAAGGACGAGGACGAAGTTCTGCTTTGGCCGACGCGCTTTGGTCGCAACTCAACCAACCCGTGGGACCACGACGACTTCGGCAACGGCGAAGCGATGGCCAACCCCAATGATCCCTTCACCGGTCCCGACTCCGTGGACATGGACGACGACAACGATACCCGAGAGGACGCCGATTTCGACGTGCTTGAGGAGGGCTACACGTCAGACGCCTGCACCAACGGCGCAAAAAGCTCGGATTGGGACAACGACAACAATTGCATCCTCGATGCGGACGATAAAATGCCGACCTACATCACCCTCAACATGCCAGACACGCTGTGGCTGGACGCGCAAACGCCTGCCATTTTCTCTGGCCACGTGGATTGGATCAACCCCGTGACGGAGCAGTTCGAGGCCGCACCCAACCTCCCGGTTCAGGTGCACATCGAATGGACCTCCAACGACACCACGGCCCTGGAAACCATCGACGTGCTGACCAACCAGCAGGGCAACTTCTCCGTGGGTCAGTTCCTCTACCCCGAAGACCTGACCGTGGGCGACAACACGACCTACCGCGTGTACGCAGAAGTCACAGAAATGTTCGTCTTCAACGGCAACACCTCCCAGGAATACACCGTCGGTGTGGAAGCCAACCTGACCGTGGACTACTCCGCTTGGACGTACTTCCGTTCCGACGAACAACCGTTCTGGTTGGACTTCAAGGCTCACTACACCGCCGACTGGCAGCGTGGTCTCTACGACAACCGCATCCGTGAGGTGCCCGTGAGCTTCTCCATCTTTGGTGGACTCTTCGGAAACCGCACGCACCCCACCGACTTCGTCGGTCTCGACGGCGCAGGCTACCGCACCGACGCCACTGGATGGGCTTCGCTGACCTTCGTCCAGAGCCTGGGCATCAACGGCGTCTGGAAGCAAGTGCGCTGGAATTCGACCTTCGACAACGGCCCGGGTCAAATCCCCGGTGCCTACGAAGAGATCCTTTGGAACGCTCAGACCGGCCAACACACGGTGGTCGGCGCGTACGATTACACGAACACCAGCTTGCCGCCAGGCGACTTGGAGGTCGTGGCCAAGGTCAATCCGGAATTGGCCATGGACGGACTTGGGGACCCAGAATGGCCCTATGCGTACATGCACGGCGACGAGTCAGAACCCTTCGCCGTTCGCGTCATGCACCGCATGAACATCGACGGAACGCTGATCGTCAAGGGCACCAGTCCGGTGTACTACTTCGACTCCACCATCAACAACGGTGACGGAACCTTCGGCAACTGGGCCACCCTTTGGCATCAGCCCGCCCTCGACGCCGCCGGTTTGGATTTCAACAGCGTCTCGGCCCTGAAGCCCTACCCCACGAGTTGGGACGGTGACCTCTCGACCCTCACCGGTCAGGCCACCTTGCTGCGGGACTTCATCGGCGCCAACGCCTCGCACTGGTTCATCCGTCTCACCAACGGAGCCGACAGCAACGTGCCACCTTGCGGTGCGGTCAACATCAACGACCCGCAAAGCCCCGTGCGCTGCGAGATCGTTCCCGAAATGGACACCGGCGACAGCCTCGTGGTCACCGGTGCGGTGTCGAACCGCACCAACGTGCCGTGGGACGCTGACCCGGTGGCCCTGCAGGTGGACATTGACAACAACGGTCAATTCCTCGGCGCCCAAGAGACGGCCTTCGCAGGCCGTCCGACGATTTCAGACGGCGAAGCCCGCTACGAGTACAACTGGACCTGGTTCAGCCAGTACAGTTCGGGCACCTACGGGATGCGCGTGGACTTCACCAACTCCGCGTACTACTACACCGGGAATTCGACCACGCTGGCCCAAACGGGTGCGTACATCAACGTCACCGTCGTGGGCACCACCGACTTCCTGACCACCTCCGTGCCTCGCCTCTATCGCAACTCGACGACGACCATTCAAGCAAAACTCGTGGACAACGCCCTGCGCCCCGTGCCCGACCAAGCCGTGAATTGGACGTGGTCTGGTGACGGCCGCACCGGCGTCAACTTCACCGACGCCAACGGTCTGTTCGAAGTGCCGTTCAACGTCAGCGCCAACGATCCATTGGGCCAGTTCACCCTGACCTTCGCCTTTGGCGGCAACCCCTTGCTGAAGGGCAGCAACGTCATCGAAGACGTCTGGATTGTGTCGAGAACCTACATGGCGGTCGTGGACAGCGATCCGTCCTTCCGGCAGTCTGGTGATCGGTGGGACTTCACCGCTCAGGTCAAAGACGACGGAAAAACACGTGATCGGGACGCGATTGGCTCCGCCCTTGATGGGGCCACACCGCCGTCCGGTGGACTTGTGGACGTCATTTTCGAGGGCACCGACTTCGACGGCGTTCAGCACCGCCAGCACATCGCGACGCTCGCGCCAAGCGCGGGATTGATCTCGCTTCCTGAGCCCCAACCCGACGGTTCTCACCTGTGCTTCTACGACGCCAACGGCGACGGCTTCGCCGACCGCGACCTCGACAAGAACGGCCTGAGCCGCGAGGAGAGCGTCGGTTGCTTGCGCGCCGACATCACCCCGCTCGACCCCCAGCTGCTGCGTGAGGACCCCGAGTCCTTCCTGCCCGATGGCTTCGGTCCGGTGGACGTCATCCTCCGCTTCGAGGAGAACCTGCCAAACGAGGGCTGCGCACCGCTTGACGTGACGACCTTGGGCATCCAGGGCGTGTGGGACGCGTGCACCAGCGTGCCGGGCAACGACCACTTCCGTGTGGTCATGACCCACAACGCCAACGGGTTCGCGCTGATCGGCCGCACCTCGCTCAACGTGGACGACCAGATTGTCTACACCAGCGAAATCGATCCGCTCACCGGCGAGGTCGTGTCCAAGCCAATGATCGTCACCGGCATGCTCGAAGACGAACTCGGAACCGCGATCGCCAACCGCTTGGTTCGCGTCAACTACGAGATGGTGAACGGCCAATCCGGACCGGTTGCCTGCCTCAACGACGTGACGAACGCGGACGGCGAGTTTGCCATCACGTGCCCCCTGACGGGTGTACTTGCCGGCAAGGCGAAGGTCACCGTGACCTACTCCTCCTTTGACAACAACGACGCTTACCGGTACGAGAACAAGACCGTGCAAACCGAGTTTGCCGTGTTCAGCAATTCGACCCTCGCCATCACCGAAGTCGGTCCGTTCCGATCCAGCGTGGAATCCTACACGCTGCAGAACGGCTCGACCTACCCGGTGCTGTACCTGAAGGAATCCTTCCACGTGGACGCCCGCCTCTTGCAGGCCAACGGCGCCACCGTGGGCGGCAAGTGCCTGAACATCTACCTCGACCCAGAGGACACCGTGCGACCGATTTCGACGGTCCGCACGAGCGACCTTGACGGAACCATCGAGTGGTTCAGCGGCGATCCGGATCAGAACCCGTCCCTGAAGGGCGTGGAAACGACCGGTGGGAAACTGGAGAACTTCCGAACGTTGCGCGTGGCCTTCGAGCCCGACCGAAACGTGCCCGGAGGCTGTGACAAGGACATCTCGAACGTCCTGAACGGCTCGTACATGGACATGACCGTCTTGGTCCGCTCCCGCATCGACCTGCAGGTGCTGGAATCCTGGAGCCGTGTTGGCGACAACGGTGCCGACGAAGGCGACGAAATCTACGGCCAGGTGGCCCTCCTCCGCGACCGAATCAACGTGGCCGTTGAGAACGAGGAGATCACCTTCGCTCGTCAGTATTGGTCCGCGGAGGAGAACGGTTGGGTGACCGAAGGTCGCAACCGGTCGGTCACCAACGAACAGGGCCGTGCTGAGTTCACGTGGACCTACACCGGAAAGACGTGCGCAGGTGAACCCTGTGACGGCAACTGGCGCATCATCGCCTACTACGCCGGCAGCGTCTTCTTTGCAGAGTCCACGGACAACATCACCCACGAAGTGACCTACCTCGAGTCGGTTGAAGCCTCCAGTGACGGTTTCTTCTCGACCTCGGTGGTGCTGAGCCTCTCGGTGATCCTCGTGGCCCTGTTGATCGCAGGTGCGCTGATCTACGAGCGTTCCCGCTCACGCCGACAAGTCGACCAACTCCGTGGATTGATTTCGACCATGGCTTGGCAATTGGAGACGTCCAACGAGTACATCGCGGCGATCTTTGAGGGTTACAAGAGCCTCGTCAAGCACTTCCGCAAGTACGGCTTCATGAAGAAGGTCTTCGAGACCACGCGTGAATTCGAAACCGCGGTTCGTGCCGCCTTCAGCATGGTTCCAGACCAGCAGTTGGACGACTTCTTGACCATCTTCGAAGAGGCGCGTTACTCTGACCACACGATCGACGTCGGACACCGCGACCGCGCCCTGAGCACGCTCGGAGCCATCCAGGGATCACTCACGCGCGCCTTGGGCGAGGAAGCGACCGAAGTCAGCGTTCGCAAGGAAGTCGTCGGCCTCTACGACAAGCAGACCAAGGCCGGTGAGTTCGTGGCCGCCGACGGGACCGTGCGCCAAGCCGGCCTCGACGAAGGACAGGACGAAAGCGGCTTCAGCATCTGATTCCTCAACCGAAGCCGTCGTTGACGGCCGAACGTTGAAGGGGTTGGCTGACTGAGCGCAAGCATGGACGATTGGAAGGTCTTGATCGACCAAGCGATGCAGCAGGAAACCACCGACCTCATTGGGGCCCACGCCACCTATGGGCGAGCGGTCCGCGCCGGCCTGGCGCATGCCCAGATGCTTCTGGACGACATTGAAGCCGCCCAGATCATCGAAGCTCTGTACGGTGCTTTGGTGGCCTACTCACAACAAGTGATGCTTCGAATGAAGGCCGAAGACCCCGAAATCGGAGGCGTGGACCACGCGTTCCGCGCCGGGCAAGCCTACGGCGTGTCCTGCGTGCTCAACCACCTGATCGATCAGTTGACGGACGTCGCTGGAATCACCGCGTTGGGCGCTCTTGACGACTTTTCGGACACGCTTCACCACGAAATCGTGGTGCAAAGCCGTGCGGCCGGCCTGACCGTCGAACTCCTCGACGCGAAGGGCGACGTCCTGCTCGAATGAGGCCCTGCGCCTCTGTGGCCCCGTTTGGGCCATCGGTGCCTTCATAACGAGAGGGTCGGTCGCGAGCCTTGCTTCACGCATCGAGGGAGTCAATATGAGCAAGCCGAAGAACAAGACAAACGCCGATCTGGTCGATCTCATCGACCAGCTCAAGGCCCAGTCACGTGACACCGGCGCTGCACTTTGGCGAGATGTGGCTCTGCGGCTCTCCAAGAGCCGTTCCAACTGGGCACAGCCCAACCTGAGCCGTGTGAGCCGGTACGCTCCTGAGGGAGCGACCGTCGTCGTTCCGGGCAAGTTGCTCGGCTCTGGCGACGTCGCCGGCTCGCCCACCATCGTCGCCTACAGTGTCAGCGCGGGCGCACGTGCCAAGGTCGAAGCCGCCGGGGGCCGCGTGATGAGCCTCCGAGAGCTGATGAACGAAAACCCGAAGGGATCAGGGGTGATTGTCCTTGGTTGAGTCGACCACCTACGTGTACGACGCCGACGGGGCCATCCTTGGCCGTTTGGCCAGCGCTGTTGCGGACCTCCTCCAGAAGGCGGCCCGCGACGGTCGCGAAGACAAGGTCGTCATCGTCAACGCAGAGAAGGCCGTCGTGACCGGCAGCCCGACCTCCATCATGGCCACCTACCACGCCAAGTATGAACTCAACCACGCTCGGAAGGGTCCGTACTTCCCGCGCATGCCGGACATGATCCTCAAGCGCACCGTGCGAGGCATGTTGCCCTACCAAAAGAAGTCCAGCGGGCGCCGTGCCCTCCGCAATCTGCGTGTGGAAATCGGCTGCCCTTCCCACCTGGACGGGGACCTCCCCGACGGCCACACCGCCGGAGACCGTTCCGCCTTTGAGCGCGCGCTCCCTGACCGCTTCATGAGCCTCGGGGACATCAGCGCCGGCCTTGGTGCGCCTGCGCACCGCTGGGGAGGTGACCAGTGATGGCGAAGAAGAAGAAGTCCGTCGAATCCTCCGGGAAGCGCAAGACCGCAATCGCCCGCGCCACGGTGAAGCCTGGCAAGGGACGCGTTCGAGTCAACAGCTCCCCCATTGAGATCCTGCAGCCCGCGCTCTCCCGCCGCAAGGCGATGGAGCCGCTGATCATCGCCGACGCGATGAACCGCCTGAGCAAGGTTGACATCAACGTGGTCACCCACGGTGGTGGCATCATGGGCCAGTCCGACGCCATCCGCACCGCGATCGCCCGTGGCCTCGTGCTCTACAACGGTGGAGCAGAAGGCCAAGACTCGGAGCTCCGCGAAGAGTACCTACGTTTCGATCGTTCGCTTTTGGTCAACGACCCACGCCGCAAGGAGCCCAAGCACCAACTCGGCCGTGGCGCTCGCCGCAAGAAGCAGAAGTCGTACCGTTGAGGTGAGTTGAGATGATTATTCCAGTTCGTTGCTTCAGCTGTGGGTCCATCGTGGCCCATGTCTGGGAAGAATACAACGCCAAGGTTGACGGTGGCATGGAGCCCGCTCAAGCGCTCGACGAAGTCGGGCTGGAGCGTTACTGTTGCCGTCGGATGTACATCGGCCACATCGACCTCCTCGAGGACGTGGCGACGTACAGTGCCGCACGACAACGGTGAACAGGAAACACAGGGGCCCGTGGGTTAGCTTGGCCTATACTTGGCGGCTGGGGGCCGTCAGACTCCGGTTCAAATCCGGACGGGCCCACTCCTGTTCAACGACGTGCTGACTTGATATGCGTCAGCGACCAGCCTTTGGTATGCGTCGTCGAGCCACCGTCCTGCTGTTGCTCCTTCTTCTCGCTTCATTGGCCCCCGCCCTACCACCAGCGGGTGCCGCCGATGCATCCATCGTGACCAACACGACGTGGAGCGGCGACGTCACGCTGACGGGCAACCTGACCGTGGAAGGGCCCGCCGTCCTGACCTTGGAACCCGGCACGGTGGTGGATGCGGACACCTACACCATTCGTATCATTGACGGAGGGGTGCTCGTTGCCGATGACGCGATCATCACCTCGACCGCGCCCCTCCCTTCGCAGGGTTCCCACGGGTCTGGCCTGTGGCCAGGCGTGGTGGTCGACGCAACGTCCAGCGCCTTCCTCAACGGCACCTTGGTGGAACGCGCAGAGACGTGCCTTCACCTCGAGGGGACCATGGACGCCAACGACCTCAACCTCGAAGACTGTTACATCGGCTTGGACCTCACCGCAGGAGCGGTGGCCGACATCACCGAACTTCACGTCGAGCGAGCGGACGTCTATGCCGTTCGAAACGGGGGGGACCTCGACCTTCTCGTCAACGCAGCCCTGCACAACGTGTCGATTGGCCTGTTGGCCGACGGCACCACGAACGCTGCCAACCTCGACGTTGAGGGGGCCCTCCAAGGCCTCAAGGCCGTCAGCGGCACCACGGTGGTCCAAGGCTTCACGGCCGCTTCAAACAAGATCGCCATTGGCGCATCCGCGGGGGCAGCCCTCGAGGTGCATGACGCGACGGTGACCGAATCGAGTTTGGCCGTGGACGCCAGCGATGCAACGGACCTGACGATCGACGGTTTGGACGTCAGCACCACCGCAAGGCTGCTTCAAGGCCGCAGCGTCGCGGGCATGAGCCTCAGCAACGTGACGGCCTCCATCTCCGACGGCGGTGGAGCGACCAAGGCCGTGGACCTGCCGTGCAGCGGGACCTGTCAAGTGTCGTCCGCCGACCTTGCGCTGGACAACGCAACCGTCCACCTCTCAGGGACGGGCACGACGTCCTTCACCGACGTGACCGTCGATGCCGTCAACGTCTCTCGGCCTGCCCTCGAAGCCACGGGGTCGGGCGTGTTCGAAGCCGATGTCTTGACCGTCATGGGCGAAGGTGGAATCCTCCTGCGGGACGTGGATTCTGACCTCTCAGACGTGCACGTCGACTTGGACATGGGGAATGGCCCTGCCATCGACCTGATGGCCGGGAACCACGAGTGGGGCGACGTGGTGCTTGAGCGGAGGTACAGTGCCTTCGATCAAGCGAGCCTCGGTCTCGTGGCCCGCTACGCGACGTTGACCGTCAACGCTCTGACGTCAACGAACCTCTCAACTGGCCTTCACCTTGACACCGCACATCTGGAATCCAACATGGTGTCAAGCATGGACGGAAGCACCGCCGGCGCCCTGCTCGAGGACAGCACTTTGGTGGTCTCGAACCTCGACACGCGGTTGAGTCCCACCGGCGTTGACGCCGACGCCTCAACGCTTGTCGTAGAGGATTGGTTGGCCGATCGGCACCAACTTGGCCTCAGCCTCGACGATGCATCCACGGCCACCGTGCGCACGTTCAGCGCGAGCGGAGGTACAGGGTCGTCCGATGCATTGGGTGGCGGGACCTTCCTCTGGGGAGGAAGCACAAGCACCAGGGTGCAAACCTCAGTCCACGACCGCTTCATCGAAACCGCGGTCACCTTCACGGATTTGGACGAAGATCCGATCGTTGCATCGATCATGGTGCACGGCTTCCACCTGTCCTCCGACATTAACGGGGCCGCAACGCTCCCCTTGCTGAGCGGCGGCTCCACCGTCGTCGCCTTGGCCGACGGCGCAGGTGTCAGCGACGAGCTCTTTGGCGGTCAAAGCGGTCAGCGCATGCAAATTCCAGTCCTTCCAAACGGCGATTGGGTGTTGCCCAGCGGCGTCGATGCGGTGCTCGGCCCCAAACCTGACGGGACTGCCCACCAATTGAACGGCGATTTGACCGTCCGCCAAGGCGCCAGCCTGACCCTCGACGGCACGACCCTCGAACTTGGAACGGGCTACTCCGCTGAAGTGGAGACAGGAGCCGCGCTGAAGGGGCATGACGGGCGTTTGGTGGCCGACCAAATTGCGGCCCTCGGTTCTGCCGACCTGCAAGGGGAAGACGGCCGATTGCTCCTCGACGGTCCCCTGTCATGG
>Ga0075481_10000548_pt1 | contig 13973 bp, 13 predicted proteins | sample DEB08_DNA_11_FD_76337 | JGI IMG/M metagenome (GOLD analysis project Ga0075481, IMG submission 76337) | Aqueous microbial communities from the Delaware River and Bay under freshwater to marine salinity gradient to study organic matter... | ecosystem: Environmental > Aquatic > Marine > Coastal ... | reverse complement strand
CACTGCTTATATGGTTTGATTTCAATAATTGACTTTTTAATCTTCCCGTTATTATCTTTATATTTGATATAAAAATCTGGGAAGTATCTGTGATATCTGTTATCAACTGGTGAGCGATAGGGGACTACAATCTCCTCACTTCCCCACTCCAAAATATTTTCATTCTTATCACAATAAACCATAAACTTGCGCTCCCATAAGGAACGATATACTATATTAGTGTGATCACCCTTGTATTTTTTTGGATATGAAGGTTGGTATTTTCCCTTATATGACATCTAAATAACTAATAATAAAGTAGTCGTATAGGTATTTAGAGTGGGTAACTCTCTGGTTCAAAAAATAACGATGCAGAAAATGAGAGAAAAGATTGGCTCTCTTTCTCTCAGTAATCATTATTTGGTTAATATTCCTATATCATCAACAAAGTTAAAACAACATTTTGAGCAAAGTTATGGAGAAGATGGAAAAGATATTTCTAGTTTCGTAACTAATAGGTTAGGATTTCTTTGTGCTGAAGCAACACTTCCGGTGACTTCTTTTGCCACAGGAGAAGTCAAAGGTGATTTTATGGGAGTTCCACAGGAATTTGCCCATACCCGTCTTTATGCCGATATGGACTTGACTTTTTATGTTGATTCTGATTATAGAGTGTTGAAATTTTTTGAAGGATGGATGGATTTTATTGCTGGTGGAAACAGAGGTGGAGAAGAAAATCCGGAACCTGCAGCATCCACTAGTTTAAGTACAAGTGTTTATAGAAGATTTAATTATCCTGAAGATTATAAGGTTCAGAATATGGAAATACTTAAATTTGAAAACGATTATAAAATGCAATTATCTTATAAGTTTGTTAATGCATTTCCAAAAGGACTTACATCTATTCCGGTATCATATGGACCGGCAGAATTACTAAAAATTACGGTATCATTTAATTATGATCGGTATGTTATGAAAAGAGAAAAACTAAAGGAAGAATCTAATAGAATTTATAGTAGCATTTGGGATAATCCTTCTGCAGAATATTTTTTTCCAACAGCAAATCTTCTAGATCTAAATCTAAAGGAGTACTACACCACAGATCAAGAATACAACTTGAACTTGAATATCCTCGACGACAATCCTTTTTATATCCCCTAAACACCTATTGTTGGGGACAACCCTCTTTTTTAGATCTCTCCCCAACTAGGATAAATAACTAAACCTGAGTTGTATTTTTTAAAAATGCCTTTACCCAAGATTAGTACTCCAACCTATGAGTTGGAATTGCCTTCAACTGAAAAGAAGATTAAATATCGTCCATTTTTAGTCAAGGAAGAAAAAATCTTAATTATGGCTTTGGAATCTGAAGATATGACTCAGATTACAAATGCAATCATTGATATTTTAACAGAGTGTATTTTAACCAGAGGAGTTAAAATTAAAAATCTCTCTACATTTGATATTGAGTATTTGTTTCTGAATATTCGGGCAAAGTCTGTTGGTGAAACCGTAGAAGTAAATGTAACTTGTCCAGATGATGGTGAAACAACTGTTGAAATGAGTATTGATATTGATTCAATTAAAGTTCAAAAAAGTAAAGAACATACAAATATTATTAAATTAGATGACAATCTTTCTATGAAACTTAAGTATCCATCTTTGGATCAATTCATTGAAAATAATTTTGAGGTTAATGATAACGTGAGTGATGTTAGTAAGTCCCTAAATCTCATTACTTCATGTATTGATATGGTATATGATTCTGAGGAAAGTTGGAACGCATCAGATTTTTCAAAGAAAGAATTGGATGAGTTTCTCGATCAATTGAATACAAAGCAATTTAAGTTGATTGAAAATTTCTTTACCACAATGCCGAAACTTTCACATACGATTAATGTAAAAAATCCAAATACTGGAGTTGAATCTGAAGTTGTTCTGGAGGGACTGGCAAGTTTTTTCAGTTGAGTATGGCTCATACCAATCTTGAGTCATACTATAAGGTTAATTTTGCCTTGATGCAGCATCATAAATATTCATTAACAGAGTTAGAAAATATGATTCCGTGGGAGAAGGATATTTATCTCACTTTACTTGAACAATATATTGAGGAAGAAAATCTAAAGGCGCAGCAACAGAATGGAATTTAGTTCCCAACTTTTCACGGCACCAGCAATTAAAAGCAATAAAATCTCTTCCTCTTCTTTTACTAGTAGAGGTGCCGGTAGAGGTGCCGGTAGTTCTGCACCAAAGTTAAATGTTAGTAATATTTCAAGGGTAGCCTTTAATACAAAACCTAAAGATATTGAACTAATCAAAGCAATTGTAAATGTCGTAGAAGAAAAACCAAAGATAGTTGAAAAGATTGTTAATGTTGTAGAAGAAAAACCAAAGATAGTCGAAAAGATTGTTAATGTTGTAGAAGAAAAACCAAAGATAGTTGAAAAATTTTTTACGGCACCAAAAATAAAAAAAGAAGAAACATCTACAAGTTTAAAACTTTCTCAAAATGCGGAAACAATAAAAGTCCCGAAAGGAATGGGATATGGGGGTATTCGTAGTGGTCCTAATGTAGATCCAAAATATTTAAGAAAAGAAAAAACTCCCATTGAACAGACTCTTGTAGAAACGAATAATATTCTTGTAGAGATACAAAAACAACTTTCTTATGATTTTGCGATGAGAATCGCAGAAGAGAAGAAAACGATTCGTCAGATAAAAATGGCAGAATCAAAGAGAAAGTTTGCAGAAAAAGAAAAGTCTTTAGAGTCATCTAAAAAAATAACAAGCGCTCTTGGTGGAGCAGTTAATAAAGTTACGGCACCTTTTAAAAGTGTCTTTGATAAAATAATAGAATTCTTTAGTCTTGTTTTGGGTGGTATTCTTTTGAGTGCCGCATTTAAGTGGTTAAGTAAAGAAGAGAATAGAAAAAAGTTTAATGAAGTTATTGACTTCATTGTAAAGTATTGGAAAGAAATTACACTTACTTTACTTGGGATTAAGTTATTTGGAGCATTATATAAACTTGGAAGATTTGGACATACATTATATCGGATATCAAAATGGTTTGGAAGAAATAAACCTCCTGGAACTGGATCTGGTGGTATTGATTGTGCTGCGATTGCAAAATGTTTTGCTGGTGCTACTGTAACTGTATTAACTACTTCCAATATTTTGGATTGGTTGAAAAATAATAAACTTTCAGTTGCTGGTGCCTTAGGTATTGGATTAGTCACCGCACCACAAACTCCACAAACTGGTGGAGCACAACAACAACCATTTAAAGAACCATTTAATTGGCAAGGTTTTGCCGACTCAATAAACAATAGTATTGCTACTGGTGTTATACTTACTGGCGCTTTTCTGCTGGCTTTGGCAACAGGACTTGCTGGGGCTCAGGCAGGGGCAGCAAAAGGTGGAACCATAGGACAAATTCCTATGAAAAAGAAAAAATGTAGCACTTGTTCCTTAGGATTTTCTCAAGGTGGGTCTGTTGGTGGAAGAGGATCAAAAAATGTAGATAGTGTATCTGCGATGCTTGCGCCAGGAGAAGAAGTTATTAAGACTGACTCCGCAATGTTATTCAGACCACTTCTGAAAGATATTAATGATAATTCCGGAAGACTTTGGGCAACATTTTCTCTTGCGGTTGAGAAACTATTAGTAGTCGTTTCTAGACAAGAAGAACTTGCTCAAGATTTTGGAGATGCCATACAACAGTTTGATACATTTATTGAGCAAGAAAAGGCAAGAAAGATTCTTAATACTGGTGGTGGAACTGGTGGTGGTGGAGGAGTATCAAAAAATGTAGATAGTGTATCTGCGATGCTTGCGCCGGGAGAAGAAGTTATTAGGACTGACTCCGCAATGTCATTAAGACCACTTCTGAAAGATATTAATTTTGTTCCGGATTCTGCTAAATCTGGTGGAATGAATTTCATACCAATGGTTTTACCAACACAAACATCAAAACTTCCAGAAATTCCAGAGATGCAATCTGAGGCAAACCGAGTTAATGTTGTATCACCAATAAATATTCTTAATCCATATATGGATGTGACACCAGAATTATATGGAATTAGTTACTTGTACTGATAAGATATGGAAACTCAAGTACAAAAACTAAAATTAAACGTAACTAATATTAAGAGTTATTTGATGAAATCAAATAAAACTCTTAGTAAATTAAAAAAGCAGAAGAAAAATCTTACTCTCAATATTATAAAGAAAAATCAACAGCAGAAAAAGGAAACCAAACTAGAAACTAAAAGACTTGGAATTGGATCTGGATTTCTTTCAATCGCAGGTGCTGTTAGTAGACCTGCGATGGGAATTTTTGATAAGATTATGGAATTTTTTGGTCTCATTGCTCTCGGATTTCTGATTAAATCCTTACCCACAATTATTAATAAAATAAATGAATTTTTAGATAGTGATTTCTTTAAAGGATTTACCGGGTTTATCACTGGACTTACAGCAATAGTAAAAGGTATGATTGATATAACAATATCATTATCTACATCTGTGAGAAATAATTTTGTAAAAGGATATAATAAGGCTGCCAAAGAACTTGATAATTTTGTAAATTGGGTTTCTAAGGGTATGTCAATTTTTGATTCGTTGTTAAACGGCAATCAACAGCAGAATTCGTCACCATCTTCGTCATCATCTCCAGCACGTACTCAAAGATATGGGAGAACATATACGAGTCCGACTGGAGGACAATTCTTTGTCGAGACAGATAAAGATGGAAATCCTATAGGTCCTTTACCTAAAAGCTGGGGACAAAGAATTCCAGACCCTCGAAAAAATTCGACAGGATGGGGACCTGTTCAGAACAAAAGTTCTGGTGGAACAGTACAGGGAAGGAATACTCAGAGAGGTGAATCTGGAGGGACACAACCAGCATTTACATTTAGAAGAACCGGAGTTGGAAAAAAGGCACAAAGAGATGCCGATACTGGATTTTCTAGTTTTTCACAATCAGTGGATGGTATTAATGATACTGTAAACAAGGAGTCTGAGAACGTAGAAGCATTTACAAAAATGCTGACTAATTGGACTCAGTTAAACTCCACCGATTCTTCTGGCGGTACTGGCGGACCTTATAATTCGGGAAGAACTGGTGCTTTTGCATCCGGTGCATGGATTGGACCACCTGGAGATAATGATAGACAGCAAACTGGACTTAATATGAATCTTCCTGGTGGAATTGGTACACCCATTTATGCTCCTAGAGATCTAATTTATAGAACTACGGGGACTGATGGAAAACCAGCTGTCGGTCTACAAGGAACTGCAACTGCACTGGGTCCTAATGGAAGAGGATTTGGATTTTATGGGGCATATCGTTATAAAGAAGGTGGCAAGGAATATGAAGTTCTAATGGGGCATTTTAGAGACATGCCTTACAGAGGAACTAAAGATGGTGATATAATTCCAAAAGGAACATTATTGGGATATCAGGGTGCTTCTGGAAGGTCTGTAAGTAACACAAATGGGGTTTATCCTCATATATCTCTTCACATAAATGGTATAGGATTTCGCGCTTCTAATGCGGAACTAGTAGATTTTGCATATGTATTGAAAGATGCAAGACCAAGAAATCCTCGTCGTCCTGGTGGAGGAGGAGGTGGTAATGGTGGATTAAGATCGTTAAATAAGAGTAGTGAAAATCAATCTGTTTTCATATATGCAGTACAACCAGTTCAAAGTTATATTCCATTTCCAGTTCCAATGCCTGTAAGTGTACCATCATCCAATTCTGGTGGAAGAGGAAAAACACCATCAATATGGAGGGGATAAAGTAAATGGCAAGCGCGGCAAACGCATCGGCATATGAACTTTTTGAATTAGAAAAAAATGGTAAAGCAATAGACATTAGTGGAACTGATCCATATGGTGCCAGAGTAGTAAATTTTGACTATTACGAAAGTCTTTTATCTCCAAATGTAAGTGGATATCTTACAATAGCAGACATTGGTGGATCAGTTCCATATGACAGACAATATAGTCGTCAAGAAAAATATGGAACTTTAAGTTCTGCCCTTCCACTTACTGGTGATATAAGAGTTAAATTTAGGATTACAAATCCATCTATCGATCCATTTACAAATAAAAGAACGGAACTGGATTTTTCCAGAAAACCATTAATATTTGATAAGGTTACCGTTCCAGATCAGGGATCGCATCGTGAAGGAGTTGGATTGAGTTTATTTTCACAATACTGTAAACAGACACAACTTTCTGTAACTAGAAACTACAATGGAAATATTGGCAATTCTGTCCGTAAATTATTAAAGGATTATGTAGGAGTTCCGGATAATAATATTTTTATTACGCCATCTCAAAATTCTTTAAGTTTTTATGGTTGGAATAAATCCGTATATGAAGTCATATGTGGAGAACTTGCACCACAAACCATACCCACAAAAGGAAATCCTGGATACTTTTTTTATGAAACACAGGATGGATTTAATTTTAGAGCAATTGATGAACTAGTATCACAGGCACCAGTGGCATCCTATTTTAAAAATGAAAGATTAAGATCAAGCGTGAAGGATAATACTAACGATTTTAAAATAAATTTTATGTCTGTCCTGAAAAGGGGTGACAATATGACCGGTCAGAGAGCAGGAGTTTTTTCTAATGAAATGTTTACTTTTGACCCAATAAAACATGAATATAAAGAGAATAAAAACACAATAAATTTACCAGCAACATTGGGTAAAATATATGAAGTGCCAACAACTCCATCATCTATAACTTATTTTACAATTCCAGAGTTTGGAACTTTTAATTCTGGAGTCGAGAATATTTTAAACAATGATCCAAAAAATTGGTTAGCACAATCATCTACGAGATATAATTCTTTATTCGATCAAATTATTCAGATTCAGGTTCCTTGTAATTTAAATCTAAGAGCAGGTAATGTAATTAATTGTAATTTTGAAGTTATATCTCAGGAAAATAAAAGTGTTGGAAGCACAGATGAAACCCAGAGTGGAAGATATTTGATATTAAGTTTATGTCATCATTTTGATTCAACATCATCATGCACATCGATGATGTTAGTTCGTGATTCTTATGGATAATAAACTATATAAAGGTAAAAAGTAATGTTGCGTTCTAAATTTCATTTTCATGGTAAAAAAATAGCTCAGATTCCTCCTGGTCAGAATCAACATTTAAAAAATGCTGAATGGAAAGATGCTTGGGGTGATAGAGTTAAGGTAAGGATAGCCGGAATACATCCTGCCGGTCCTGAAGTTAAGGATGATGCCCTGCCATGGGCAACAGTTCTTAAACCGACATCATCTGGAAATTTAAACCAACAATCTTCCTCTTTATGGGGAGGAGAATGGGTTGTTGTAGAATATATTGACGGTCAATTATGTGTGACTGGAGTTTTCGATAAAAACATAACCGAACCGGGAATTAAAAACAGTATAAATGGCACAACTTATTTTAAAAATGTAAACAGATATAATAGTGGATTATCTCCCGGTCCTCATCAAATTATTGGTGCTAAACCAACAGGACAAGAAAAACCACCGAAGGAAGCATTTACACAAGCAACTAAAACACCCCCCGATGGTAGAGAGTTTGATGAAACTGGAAGAGAAGTTTGATGAAGTTTACCATAAATATCAGCAATAAGAGGTAATTATAGATGAAAAGGTATTTTATAATAACAGAAGGAGGAAATAAAAGAGTATATGTCAGGATTGATATCGGTAATAATGGTGAGGGACTTTGGCGTAGATCAACAAAAACTAAAAACGACCAAATTCTTTATAATGACTTTGGTGAAGATCATTATAGCTTAGGTAATGGTGACCCTTCTCAAATACAATTAGAGGACCTATACAGACAAGGTAAATTAACAGAAGTACCAGAAGATTATAAAGAACCAGCATCAACAGCAACACAAGAAACACAAGAAACACAAGCAACATCAGGATCAAAAGAAAATCCATTTACAGTTGATGATTTTGGTGATCCAAATGAGGTATTAGCCAATCGATTTTCTAATGAAATAAATGGCAATCCTCAATATTCCGATACAGATTTAGAAAATCGTCGAATAGAAATAGACAACCGTATAGACGAACTAATAGATGCTGGAGAATCACCAGAGGGCCAAGCGGAAATAAACAAATTATTTGCTGAAAAAAAAGAAATTTCTGCAGAATTAGAACGTAGAAAAATAATAAAATGTATTACGCAACAATCAGGTAAGGCAACTTTTGACAATACACCAGAATGTCAACAATTTACAAGTACAACGGCCGCTGCCATAAAAAAAGAAATTTACAGGGCACCAGTTCCTTTGGCAGACCCATGTGGAAAAGGAACTCTTGCGGAAATTAACAATGCACTTTTGAGTTTTATGGAAACTCTAAAGGCAATAAAAACTTATGGTCAGTTTGCAGTTAGTTTAGCTCAAAACAGAATAGCAAATATTTCTAATCTAATAAGAAATACTTCAAGTATAATTGCTAAAGTTTTAAAGACTTATATTCAAAGAATTAGAAATTGGATTATCTTAGAAATCAGAAAGCAAATAGAACCTATAATTGAAAATCTTTTGCCAACTGTTGCAAAAACATTGAAAGATATTGGTATTCAAGCTCTTGTTGATAATATTTTTTGTGCCTTTAAAAATATTGGAGAAAATTTACTTGATACTGTTGGAGAGTTTTTATTCGAACTTGCAGCTAAAGCTGTTAATGTTCCTTTTTGTGCTGCTGACCAATGGGTAAGTGGAATAATGAATAAACTAGGTGCAGACATAGAACAAGCACTTGGTCCACTTTTAGATGATGTTAATAATATATTTGGTAGTGAGTTTTTTGCTGTAACTTTACCCAATGTTTTTTCTATTATCGATCAAATTTTAGCGTTCGAATCATATCTTTGTGCAAAACCAAAATGCCCTTCAGTTAAAAGTTGGATTGGTGATCCGGCAGATGCGATTCCTGCGATTGAAGCTGCAACATCCATTCCATCAGGAGATAAAATTACCGGTTTTTTAACTGGAGAAGATTCTGATGCTGGTGTATTTGGTCCTGGTAGTGTTTTCGATCCTAATTTAGATAATGCAAACATTCCAAGTAGTTTGACGGAATGTGATACACAACCATTTCAATGTGGACCACCAAAAGTCGATATTTTTGGTGGTGGAGGTGCGAACGCTGCCGGAAGAGCTGTTGTTAATAAACTTGGTCAGATTGTGGGAGTAGATTTAGTAGACTTTGGGCTTCCGACCTTGTATAAAAGTCCACCATTTGTAACTATCACAGATACTTGTGGAAATGGAAGTGGTGCATCCGCATATGCAAGAATTGATGATAATGGCAGACTTACTGAAATTGTGATGACAAACAATGGTAGTGGTTATTTAAGTGAACCTGATGGATCTGATGAGTTTGATGATCCAATAAATCGGGGAGACCAACAAGATCCTGTAAATGATTACGTTGTGTGTTTAACTGGATTTACCATTGCATCTACTGGAATTGGTTATACTATCAATGATACAATTAAAATAACTCCAGAAATAGAAAATCTTGAAGCTGCAGTAAGGATGACAGAAAATGGACAAATTGTAGAAATACAACTTTTAAATTCTGTATGTGGAATAACAGAAATTCCAGATGTTGAGATTGAAAGTGAAACGGGTGATGGTGCTGTCATAGTTCCAAAACTAACCCCAGTTCTAGTCCCTGAAGATGATACTGGAGATGATGAAACCGGAACTGGAGATGATGAAACCGGAACTGGAGATGATGAAACCGGAACTGGACCTGGTGGTGGTAATTTAGATCCAAATGTTCCTAGACGTAGTATTGATCCAAATGCTGTTCCGACTATTTCTATTGATTCATTTACGAGAAGAGTATTGAATCCAAAGACCCGTCGAGAGGTTATAACACGATCCAGAATTGCCGGAGATGATGAATTGAAATTTACAACTTCGAATGGGCAAATAAATATCATCAGAGTTATTGATTGTGTAAGATAAATGGCAACCAAAAAACCTGAATATGTTCTCTCCAATAATCCATATGGAAAAATGTTTTTTGGTCCTGGTGGAGAGAAGGATACAAAAACTGAATATAATTTAAATACATCGTGTGGATATGATGAAATTATTACCAATGATGGTAATAAGGGAAATATTATTCCCGGAAGTCATTATGAGCATGTTTTAGGAAATAAACCTATTGATGATAGAAAAATAAAAGAAGAAGGAAATGTAACTAAGCTCATAAGACTTGAAAATGGAGATTTGGCAATTACATGTGTGGGGGGAGATATCAGATTAAAGGCAAAAAACGTCTATATAGAGGCAACTGGTGAGGATAATAATGGATCTTTCATGGTTTTTGCAAATGAAGCAATTACCATGTCTGCTGGAGAGATGATGACTTTAAATGGTGCAAAAATGTGTATTTCGAGTACTGATTGGATTGCACTACATGCCAATGGATTTCTTTATCAATTGTGTGCTGATGTAAAATCTACTAGTCCATTCGGATCTATTCCCACTCTTCCAGGTGGTCTTAAAGATTTAATAAATGGTATTGCTTTAGGTTGTAAATAGGAGTAAAAAATGCAGCAAAAACTAGTATGTGGTTCTTTAGATGTTGCCAATCCAATTTTAGGAAGTGCTCTTAATTGTCCTAAATTCATTTGGGAACCAGGAACACTTGCGGCACACAAAGGGCATTTTGGACAAGGTGCATTATTAACACCTTATACAGGATCATTAGTTGTTGGTCCTTCGGCAACTGCACCATTTTCAGTTAATGTCACTGGATTAATTCAAGTGACAGGAATTCGTAATATTACTGGTGCTGATGTAAAAGTAGGAACCAGTATATCTTTAGGAGCACTTGAGGCAAAATATAATGCAGTGTCTCAGACAATTACAGGTTGCATCTCACATATCACTCCTGCAGCTAAAGAAACAACTCCAAAAAGTTCAAATGTTTCCTCATTTGGAGGATTGTTTGGATTCTGGAGATATGGTGGAAGACCATTAGATCTTCTTCATTTCCACTCTGATATTAGATTAAAGAAAAATATCAAAAGAATTGAAGATTCTGCATCATTATCGCAAGTAATGAAATTAAATCCAGTTTATTATGAATGGAAAGAAAATACTCCAAGTTCCTTAAGAAAAAATTATCCAGAAGGACGACAGATTGGATTAATTGCCCAGGAAGTTCAGAAATATATACCTGAGGTAGTCAAAACAGAACCTTTGTATGATAAAGAATATAAAGGTATTGACTATGGAAGACTTGTAACTGTATTGATCGGTGCAGTTCAAGAACAACAAAAAGAAATTACTGAATTGAAAGAAAAAGTAGCAGCACTGGAGGCATCATAATGGCAATTAATATTGATGATAAACTTGTAAAAAGAGCAATTAATTTTTTAGAAGAAGAACAAACTCAGTTAGAAGGTGCTTACGATAGACAAGCAGTGCCAGGAGTTTCTCCTGGAATGGAATCTGAGTTCATACCAAAAAATACTCAATTTTCCGAGAGAACTGAAAAAAGAATTACACAAAATTCAGAAGGATTATATTCTTCTGAGGATGTAGTAGTCAAACAAAAGTTTTATGATGAAAGTATAGTAGAAGAACAAGAACAAAAATTTAAACAAGAGGCAGAAGATCTTCAAGAAATAGCAAGAGCATTTGATAATGAAATTATTCGATTAAATGGATTAATTAATGCCAAAAAACAAATTATAGTTGATTTATCTGAGGAAGCAATTGGTCGAAATTGTTTTCCTGGACTTGGAAGAACTAATAGTACTGCATCGTTTAGATATAATGGAGCAAGATTTGCTAATATTAATCAAGATATAGAAAAAACTAAAATTTACACTAAAATGGCTGGTCCTGGATTTAATCCGGGAGCAGAAAATCCTTTTGATCCAGATACAACAGTAACACTTAATTCTTCATATTCTGGATTTGGTTATGAAAATTTTCAGAATAATCCAATCGCATTTACAAAAGATTCTTCAGGAGAACTTGTCCCGGTTGGTTTTGGATCTACAACTGCTGGATTTACAATTTTTTACTCAACAATTGATGGTGGTGGACCGGAAATAGGAAAAGGAAGATTTGATATTAGTACAAGTCTGACTGATCATTCTACTACTTTTGCAGATGGAAGTTCTGGTACTTGGGCATATCAAGGTGTCGGATTTCAAAGTGCTACTTCGGGACAAGATAATTACAATCAATACGGAGTATCTGATCCCGATGTCGTTGGAATTGCCACCCCAGGCGATTCTGCAACCAGATGCGTAGGAATTGCAAATAGTATCAATACTCTTTATTCGGAGATTATTGATTTAAGAAGAGAACGAGATTCTTATCGTAAAAATCTAAATGTACTTAAGAAAAATAAAGTAGAAAAAGAACTCTCTCACTGGGGTTATCAAAATACAAAGAATGAGGTTAATGTAAGAAAAACTAAAAATAAATCTTTAATTGCCGCCATTAAGCAGTTGGATGATTCTGACGATGATGGCGTTCAAGAAGCAGGACTTGTATTGCATTTTGATGCCTCTGATAATTCCTCATACTTTGGAAGTGGAACTATTTGGTATGATGTTTCTAATGATGATTATGATGATAACGGAACGATTAATGGATTATTGGGAGTATCTACATCAAAATTTGTAGAAGATCCTTTAGATTCTCAAAAAAATTATTTCAGATTTGGTGGAGGATCCGGGGACTATAATCCTGGAGGAGAATATGTAGATTTTGATATTACTGATAGTTTATTTGGTGATCCTGATACAGTAACCGTAGAAATGTTGGCTCAAATAACTATAGGTTCAACTTTAACATCTTTTAACCAAGTTGATGGTGGAATGATGTTTGGTTGGAACACTTATGATGTGTGGGTCAAATCGGAAACTGATAATCCAGAATTTCCTGCACTAGGTTTTAATATAGGTCAAAGTGTATTGGTCGGATTAACGGCACAGAGAGTAAATGATCTCGGATTATATAATGATCGATTAGTAGAAGAAAGAGTAGAGGATGTCTTTCCCTCACAATGGACACACTATACATTTGTAATGCATAAGTATAATAGCACCAGTGGAGTATCGGTAAAAGATCAACTTTTAAATAATAAAATTTATATTAATGGAGTCAGTGAATCAATAGAAGAAGTGAGAAGTGGTGGTACATATAGCTCAGCAAATATGATTTTTGGTCAAGCTGGAATATCTACAGGAATAGGAAGGATAGGTGGATGGAGAAGAGATGATCCCACCAGTGAATATAATTTACCAATGGAAGTTGCTCTTTTCCGTGTTTACAATAAAGAGTTGACACAAGAAGAAATAACTGCTAATTTTGAGGAAGTCAGAGGTAGATTTGATCTCTGACCAGTTCTCTGACTGGCACAGTTGACAACCCTGCTCTGATGCCCTATAATACTAAGGTAATCAACGACACACCATGAACAACACTGAATGCGTCCAAGGTATTGTGATTGACATCTGCTCTCGTTCCTTTCTACTTTTGGGAGATGAGGGTGATGAACGAATGGTACAATGTGACACGGTTGATGAGTTTATGCGTGTACTGGACTATGTGACTTCTAATCTTGAGGATGATCAGATTGAGTATGCCGACCTTGCCGTATCATCATAAATAAACCAACTATGGAAATTTTCACTGTGAAAGAATGGGAAGAAAATTTTGATGAATTGTTTGAAAGAGTGGAAAATGGAGAACGAATAGGCATTATAAACGAAGAAGGTAGAGCAGCAATTATGATGCCTGCCGATGATGAACTTTTGCGAATATACACTGAGGATAATAACGAAGCTCAGTAAGTTCATCTTTTTTCTTGCTCGTGAGACTTGGTAGTCAGAGTCGCCTTATAAGCGATTTGCACCAGATTAGTGCCTTTGAGATGGTTCGAATCCATCCACGAGTACCT
>Ga0075481_10000546_pt1 | contig 13992 bp, 34 predicted proteins | sample DEB08_DNA_11_FD_76337 | JGI IMG/M metagenome (GOLD analysis project Ga0075481, IMG submission 76337) | Aqueous microbial communities from the Delaware River and Bay under freshwater to marine salinity gradient to study organic matter... | ecosystem: Environmental > Aquatic > Marine > Coastal ... | reverse complement strand
TTTTGTTGAATTTATCTACAAAAAAGTTAAACAAACTCCTGTCCATACCATATAATCAATAAATCCCCCGGTTTGTTCACTGAACCATTCATTTTATTCAGGTTATGTCCTCTTATCCTCGAAGAGAGAGCATTCCTCTAACCAACATGGATCAAAGTCAGTAGGCCAGTTAGCCCATCCGTTATTAACTCCATGCTGATGGAACTTTACCTCTTTTACTTTTATCTTTCCTGTAATGCTGATGGTCTCCTGCTCTTTCTCAGAAAGATTGAGCTTATCCACTGCGGAACATCTTGAATGCGATGACCACCCAACTTCCTGTCTGAACTTACAGTTACGACAGCTTGGTTTTTCAAATCCCATGGTGTTTAGGTTTTCTTTAAGTTCCTGAAGTGATTCCTTTGTTTCCATGACGGCTTTAACTAGGAATTGTTACTTCTTTCCCTTTAACAAGTACAACCTCGCCAACTATATCGTCTATGGAGCATTGACCAGGGTTTCCATTTTCTCTGAACTCGATAATGACATCATCGGACCACTCTTCCTGATTGGTAAGGTAGTTCATGATAACATCTGTACCCGCATCTGTTAATGTGGTGTACTTTTCCGTCCCTCCCCAGTTATCAACTGTTTCGGTTATCTGATAAATCTCTTTCATACTCTTCCTTCAATTATTGCACCTACCCAGAGCATTACATAGAACACACCAAATAGTGCAGACATAACAAATAAACTTGTAAAGAAGTCTTTTGGATCCTCCTTTGCATATTTGATTAATTCCTTTAGCATTGATTTCATATTACAATGTTGTTTATGGTACAAAATTAGAACATTATACCGCATCGAAAAAACGTAACACAACTTAGTAATAAAACTCTGGGCAATAAAGAAGGGGGCAATTACCCCCTCCTTTCTTGTTACCAAGCTAAAAGTCGATTATGCAATCACCTCGTTAGCGAGCTTCTCAGTAGTGTAGAATGTGCGGGTTGAGCCGTCCTTTCTAACACGGACAATAGTTTGCCCGTCTGGTGAAGTTGCATCAAGGAAATCAAGAATGACTTCCGCACCTGGACGCATCTTTGAAGACTTGTCGGCATCGATGCTCTTTTTACTGTAGACCTGCAATTGCTTGTCGGTCTTTACTTTCATGGTCTTTAGGGTCTTCCGACCCAGAGACTTAACAGCCTCATTTTTCTTTGTGTTTTTCATATTTCCAATTTAGTTATATCTAACTGGTTTGTTCATGAACAGCGCTAATTTAAGCACATTTCTTTAGAAAAAAAAATTTCCTGAGATTTTTTTCTCAGGAAATTCATAAGTGTACTTTTTAAGGGTACTAGTTGTTGCTAAAACCTATACCAGATTCTTTTAGAAGCTCAACCATGGAATCTGGCATTTCAGATTCCTCCACTTGCTGTTTGAATTGTTCCTTTTCTCGTTGAACAGCAAATTCAACAAAGGAGAAGAGGAGAGCGGCTAATTCATGATCGTGTCCTTTCTCAACCGCTGTAATTGCTGTGAGTGTTGCGTGTGCAATGAGTCCCAATCCTCGATCGTCTCTTTCTTCCGCAATCTGTAACATTATCATTGCGTTGTGAGCTGCAGCTTCCAAAAATTCTTTGCGTGTCATACTGATTGTTTTTGATTGATTACAGAGCTAATATAGAAAGTATCCCCGTAATGAAAAATCGAAAACGGGGAATTTTCTGGATCAGCCTTTCAGTATATCCCCTATCTGGTTAAAGAACTCAGCTCTTGGATTCTTTGCTGACTGTATCTTATGTACCCGGATTTCGGTATCCGCTTCTTCCTCGTCTTTGACTGGGATAAGTTTGCCTTCCCCGACCACGTACCAACCATCTGCTCGTAATTCTTTTCTGATTGGGCCTGAAGTATTAAACTCCATCCCATCGCTAAATTTTAATGTGCTCATAACCTGTTTGTCTGATGTTGAATTAAAAGTAAGCATTCTCTTCGTTAAGAAAAAATGAGAACACAAAAAGTCCCCGGAGGGGATCCGGGGACTGGCTTTTCACTTATTAGGCAAAAGCTCGTCCAAGAAGTTCTTTCTTGGACTTCCTGATCTTGATGATGGATTCGAGGGCAAATGTTCTCACCACCACCTTATCGATCAGGCCTCCTTGGTGTCCTTCCTTTTTCTCTGGAAGACCAATGATGTTCTCTTTTTTGATCTCCTCTCCGTCGAGGAAATATTTACTCTCACCCGCTTTCAAAAAGATGCACTCTAAATAGAGTTTCCCTTTGTGAGAAATGATGGGCGAGTTTTCAATTCTTGTTCCCCATGGTCTTGGTCCAGGTTCGAAGTTCTTATCTGCGATCCTTTCGAACAATTCCACCGTGGTCATACCCAATTCATCGAACTGTTTTTCGAGTCTGCGGTTGACCATGTTCTTATATCCTTCTCCACTCTTGAAGAGCATCACCAGATTACCTTCAGTGATTTTTTTGACCCTACCTTGCATAGGGTTTTTCCGACCTCCAGTCAGTTTGACATTAACCACTGAATCCAGACCTATGATCTGAGATCCTTTGAAGTCTGAGAGTTTTCCTAAAATATCCATACTGTGTTGTTTGATTGATTACACAGCTAATATAAGGCTTAACCCCGAATAGAAAAAATATTCTGAGGGTTAAATCTTAGAAACTTCCGAATAGGAATTGATACAGAACCTGTGGTATCTTCGTGCATACCTGTGGATTCCCCTCCGAATCTGTACATCGAATCTCGGGGAGTTTTTTGATGTAGGCTCTGATGTAACTCGGTCCTGACTGGAGTCTCCTTACTATAGAGGATCTGAGATATAGTTTATCCGGATCGTAGTGACCACTATACTCGTTGAGTAGAAAATCGTCGAATTCGTAGATCTTATCCATTATCCAAATACAACATCTTTCATGACACAAAGCTGGAATATGACATCAGCATCTTCTGCATCGTAAGATTCATCGAAGACTGCCTGGAGTCTATCGGGGTAATCCTTAGCCGCAAGCACTAACCCTTCCTTAAATGATTTCTGACTCAGTATACCCAGTACCTCATCCGGATCTTCTCTATCATAAACGGGCATCCTGAAGGAAGGATCCTTGTAGATAGCTTTAGAGATCCTGATCGTTATTGGTTCATTTGGATCTGGGAGATCATCCTTAAAGTCCGAGGTCTTAACAGTGTACCAGTAGTTCGATCCTCCCTCTAGGGCTGTAACTATGATACCTTCTATATCGTCTAGGGTGATTTCTTTTTCTATTTGGATCTTCATATGGCTTTGATTATTTCGTTCACCTACGCACTCGTACGTACGTAGAGTATCTTACTACTATACTATATATTCATAAAGATCCCTGCTAAAGATTAGACAGGGATCTTAAGGGGTGAGCTTTCGGATCTTAAGTGAATTACCACCAGGAGTCGTAGAAGACTGTATCTCCTTCCCCGATGGCTTTCAGGGCTTCTTTTACAAAATCGATATCATTTTCTCTCTGTTCCTCGTTTTCGTATGATTCCCCGAAGAAAGGTCCTTCAGTGTGTGGTAGCTCACTGTCGATAATACAAGCTGCCAGTTGGTGAAGATCCTCCTCGGTTAATACGACAGGATCACAATTAAAATCTTCTCCCTTTCCTCCTTTCTTACGGTAAAGATTTTCCATCCAACCGTGGAGGTTAGGATGCTTTCTCCAGCAGTGAAGTTCTTCTTTTTCGACCTCTTGAATCTCTTCTTGGAAGTCAACCTCTTTGGAAGGTTTGAACTTCATCTTATAAGCGAACATATCTAATCCCATGGTGTTGTTTTTTATTGATTACGTAGCTAATATAGGGATTAGTATCGTACTGAAAAAATGATTAGAGAACAAATGATCTAAAAAAGAATGGGTCACCTGTATTATTACCTTCCTCTACTCTCTTCAGGATTTCCTTCTCTCCTTGTTCAAACGAGTTCACAGTAATTGGCGGGGTTTCTAGTTCCCCAGCAAACCTCAACGGAAACTCCATAGCTCTTGATGCTATCAGTGTATTCTCCCAGATCTTGCTTATAGTTTTCTCTGGTTGACTGTCAACATAGTCTTTAACTTCAGTAGCTTCATCTCCCTCGATAATAAACGAGAGTCCTCTCATAGGTCCAAAGTGTCCACTCACGAAACTAATGAGCTTAGCTTTACTTTCATCTTCTTTGATTTGCATCTGATAAAATTTAAATAACTCCACAAAGATATAAACACACTCCGGTTTGAAAAAATAACTTCACAAAAAAGGCTGGGAATTACCCCAGCCCAATTTGTAACTATGTAAGAGATGTTGACTTATTTCTTCTTCATCATCTGCTCATTGGTCTTACGACCTCGGACCATGCTGTAGGCGACATTAATGGTACGCTCATTCGGGTGTGATCCTGAAAGTACGGCACTTACGAATCCTTCGGTGAAGCCAACTTTTTCAGCGACCTTTCTTACGTCTCCTCTTCGGAGTCTTCGATTGATCTGAGCAAGTTTGGCTGTTTGCGAAAGCTTCCCTCTCTCAACCTTGGTTTCAGTCTGAGACTTTGGTTTGGATTTTTTGGCCTTTGGTTTGCTCACCCTGGTTTCGGTAGCTTCAGAGTTTACCTCGGAAACTTTGGATTCCGATTTCTTGGTTTTTTCTGAGTATGTAAGCATGCTTGCAGTTCCTTTGGGAGAACGCTTCATCTTTCCATCTATACCGAGTACGTATTTTCGGTTGAAGATAGAGGAACGTGTTCTGCCAAGGGCGTTAGCAATGGTGGTACCATCGGCACCTTTCGCGATCATATCTTTAAGAAGCTGATCGTCGGACTCTGACCATCGGAGGTTCAGAAAGTCTGGTTTCTGTTTTTTACTCATCGGACGATTTTTTTAAAAGTTAATATTTTATTATTGTACATCCGCAATATAATAAAGTTTCCCTTTTAAAAAAAATATTATATGAAATAATTTGTTTTTCATATAAACTTCCTTTTACTCATATTCTGTCGTCACCTCTTTTTCCGGGATCATGCACTCAGCGATGGATTCGATAGTGAGTGTAATGCTTTTTAAACTCTCAACCTCCTTAGGTTTTGCAGTCTCTCCTTTCTTCTGTCTTTCCTCTAGTCTCATGGCTAGTTCAAAGAGGGTATCTATATCTCCTGATAAATTCATAAGTGGCTTTCTTTTAATACGTTAAGCATATTTTCTAACATAGTTATGTTCTCTTCCAGCATAGAAAATACATCTGGATTATCAACTTCTGCTAATAGCTGTGTTTTATACTCTGAGATCATTTCTTCGATCTTCTTATCCACGAATATCTGGGTCTTATTAATTGAGTTTATTAGATCCTCAGAAATTTCTGGGTTGAAGAATATAACTTTGGCTGTTGCTTCGATGTCTAGATTATTCATTTTATATAAACTTTGGTTGTATTTGATATGATGTTTTATTATTGTCTGCTGTTTCGTTAAAATAAGGACGAACCTCGCTCTAAAAAAATGGTGTATCTAAACTAAGATACACCATCTGATTTCACCTTATCTATGTTGGGAGTTATTAGAAATCTCCAGGTGCAACTTGGAAACAGGGAATACCTCTCTTTCTCCACATATTAACTACCTTGTCCCTGTCATCGAAAACACATTCGATTTCATTGATCCCCTCACCTGGAAATTCCTCATCCAGCCACATCTCTTTGAGTTCATCATCCTTCATGAAGAGAAGTGGGGGTTCTGCAGGTCTCATCTTTAGGATATCGTATTTGATACCATTATCATTAAGCCATTTCTCAGTGGCTTCCTGCGTGGCATTGCTCCTTCCCGAAAAGATAGCCATCTTGAATCCAGCTGCCTTCATTGCATTGAATGCGGTAATTACCGGGGAATTAGGCTGATCTAATTGGATGTTATCTGGATTAAAGAATTCAGACCAATTCATTTTACCGTCGGATTCTTGGATTGCCTTCATCCTCCTATCGGTAACGTCAGCCAATGTACCATCAAGGTCAAAAATTACTGTCTTCTGTTTGCTCATATTAACTGGCTTTACTTCTACTCATTGAACTTCTGAATGCTAGCAAGATTAATGCTGCACCCAGGAATGTCTTAAAACTATATTCGACCTCAAACCCCATTAGATTTAATCCTGCGATTAGCATTAGCGGTCCGAGGAAAACCAAGACTGCAATAACCAATATCATAAGTGATATTGTTCCTCCCAGTCCTAGTATCTGAGATAATCTTTTTAGTGCGCTCATATTTAATTATTAGAGTCCAAAATTAAGGCTAAACCCCGTGGTAAAAAAATATTACCGGGAATTTTTCCAATTCTATCACTTTTTTCTTACTCTTCCCAGTATTTAACCCCGGGTTCTTTCGAAGTCCATTTCTGATCACCATTGATGTCAACCCTTACAATCTCTTCTTTAAAAGAGAGGCTTCCGATATACATCTGCGGGTTTTTGATCTTATCGTAGGTTCTGATTAGACCGTCTTTAGTATAGACGGTAACCTCATCCCCACCTGGCTCGTGACTTAGTGGGTTTGTTCTGTACTGGTCTTCGACTCTGATGTGTTTTACTCTTTTCATATTAAGCTCTTTGTTTAGATAATCCATACATAAGAACGAACCCAATAGCAAATACGAGTGGCTGAGTCTTAATAAGAGCAATCACGTACACTCCGATGGCTTGGAAGAGGGTAACGAAAAATTCGATGAGTCCGGGAGCTTGGCTTACGATATAAACCAGCAAACCGAGAAGGAAGATTCTAAAGGCTAATTTGAATAACATATCTATTGTTTTTTTGATTACATCATAAAGATAACGAATAGCTACGTTCCGAAAAATTATTTCTTAGAAAATCTCCCTCATTTTTTCCTCTATTGTGTAAGCCTCATTTACTGTGAGTAAGTTCATGGATGAATTGGTATTAGTTCCTGCGTACAAGACTAATTCATTACCAAATACCTCCATATCTTCTATGTGAAAAATCTCGCGTGTTTCGATCTTAACCGCCCATTCCTGATTGGTCCATCGGTCTATCTCCTGACTAATCATAGGATCTGGACAAAAAAAGAGGAGCCTGGCTTTGGATAGATTTACCATCCTTACCTTGCTCCTCCTTGAGTTTGTTGGGGTTAACAGTAACTATATATTGTTTACTGTCGAGAAATTTTTGACCCTCTATATTTTTCATAAAGCCTTTCTATCTCTTCGAAGGTAGAATGTGGACCTAATCTTATCATGATCGAAAGATCCGGTGGATCCATATTATAATCACCTATGTTATGCCCCAATGCTAAGTCTCTGATAATTCCAATCTTCTTTTCGTGGATCAAGGTTCTTCTCAGTGACCTTTTTCTATCCCGATCCTCTTTACCTCCATTGAGGTTATTCCACCAAACCAAGGATCTCCTCCGATTGAACATATATTATGACTTAGTTGGAGGACTGGTAACCATTTTAATAACATGCAACCTGATCTCGTTTTTATCTTCATCCTTGATGTTGGATTCATTGAGATCCCTCACAACCTCCTGCATCTTAAGATAGATGTTTCGGGCTGCGTTTGTTACTATTTGGTTATAGTTGGCTTTCAGTTGTTTTGTTTTCTGATCTTCCATACTTCTATTTGTTATTCTTTCTTAGAAATTCACTGAACTCTTCCCTAGTAAGATCTGTTAAGATCACTGAACTTGGGTTTAATGATTTTGAGACACACCTCCAACAGAGAACAGATTTCGCATTAGAATCTACGTTAATAACCTTTCTCTTGCATTCTCTGCATGCAAGATCCATGGTTGTTATCTTTCTTCTTCCTGTGCTCTTTTTGCTCATATATCTCTATAGTCGAATAAGGGAGTCGTGTTTCCTGGAAAATTGGAATCTAACGAGCATTTTATTACCTTGCACTTTTCGTACTCTTCCTCATCTATAAAGAATCCAAGCATTCTCCTCATTGCAAGATTTGCTTCAGTCTTGTCCGCAACTTCAGTGAGCTCCATGTTCTTGGATAACATGGAATATCCTTCGTGACACCATTCTATAAATTGCAACCTCGCAGCTTCTCTATGTATATTCTCAAGCTCTTCGGGGTCTAAGAAATAGTCATGATCTTCTTCGTGATAACCTTCTGGTGGCATATTTTAAAATTTACGAGTTATACAAAATTATTGATTCCAATCGCGGAGAAAAAACGAATTACTCCTGATTGGGTAAAAGATTAAGATTCTTGCAAAGACCAGACGCCTTGAGATCCAGGTAAAGGGTTCTTCCGTGGACAAGACATTCGAGCTCCGCATAAAATTCGTTCTTCAGGTCCCTGATATTCTCCCTTAGTAAAGTTCCCCTCTGGATATTAATTTTCCTCTTTACCTCGTAGTATTTCTTCTTGTCGTCCAGTATGCAATAAAATCTTACCATCATCCATATAAGTTTGAGACAATCTCAGTTCCCCCGAAGCTACCCTTTTCGTTTAAACCGAACGGTTCCCCTGGAACACATCTGATGACGAACTTGTCGTCACCATCTGAGCATTGATGTTCTTCATATGCAGATAGAGCATCATCCATGTGATTGTAGAATGTAATGCCAGTGACTCCAGTCTCCAGATTACTTACTAGGAAAACATACATAGCTTTTTAATAAAAATGTCCTTTATACTTCTAGAACAATGGGGATAGGGTTGTTTCGGTTTTTGGAGCACCAGCCAAGGGTGAATGTGAATCAACCCTCAGTTTTTCTAGATACCCCTTGAAAAGGATCTTCTCCTCCTTGTTCATTCCATCATAGAATTCATTGAAGGATCCGGCGGATTCCTCGAAATCCCGTATCAATGTATCCACATTTCTTGGGGTTGTTTTGGTAAAAAAGAACATATCCATGTATAGTTAGTTTGTTTTCGTTTAATCTTTTTGAAGAATCATTAAACATACGTCGGGTTTTATCCTATGAGTTCTCCGTCCTTAGTAAACTTATAGTCGTTTGCTAAGATTGTTTCCTCCACTGCTTCGTCGGATATTTGGTAGTCCCAATCTTCTTCCAATCTTCTGTATAAGGAAACAGATCTTTCCCTCGCCCATTCTGTTGCTTTCTCTTCTAGGTCATCGTAGAACTTATCCCAATCTCGGGAGTCATCCTCCTGATCTATATGCTCGATCTCAACATTTGCTGATATGGTATTCTCATGGGAATATCTGGATGAGTTTCTTTCTATTTCTATCCAGATATCATCCATTCCCAATCTTTCCCTATTATCAAACCCGATCCCTCTTAGGTCTCCCATTAGTTGGTCTAGGTCATTATCCTCACTCCTATCGTCTCCGATATCTATAAATTCAGATGACTCTATCTTCAGTGCATTCTTCAGAAACTTTTCCATGTCTCTAACCTTCCCGGTAAAAGAAGCACCGTCACCTTGTGAGTAGAAACCTGTGTATTGAACCTCAACGTCCTCTACCCCGAATTTTTCCTCCATGTAATTTTCGAAGTCATCTATTACTGCTTCGTGCCATCCTGGATAGTCAACATTAATATCCCTGAGGGAATCAAGGGCTTTCTCTTTCGCAATTGGGTCTAATTGATCCAGAGAATATTCCGATTGTTCCTCCACGTCATTTTCCAACACAGACGATCGGAAAAACTCGTTGAAATTTTTGATCTTCTTCATAAGATTCTTATCACTATATATCCACACAAAAAAAGAGGCCCGAAGGCCCCGTGGTTGTGAGACGTGCTCACTTCATTGGCTAATCAACAAACCAACAACACTATCTTTAATCGTCGAAGTAGATGAACTCCACACACTCGGCGTGTTCGTACATGCCCTCATCTTCGAATTGTGTGTAACATCCATCGGCGTCACCCACGCTTACCATGGTAAGTACCATAGATACTACCTCTCGTCCGTATGCCTTAACCGCCTCTGCTATTTTTTCTTTCCTATTCATACTGCGTATGTATAATGGTTGGATATCTGATTTTCGAACCTGACTTTGAATTCATAATAGATCCTCAGTCCTTTGTCCTTTCCTACCGGGCCGTGTGTGAAGTGAATAAGAAGTTGTAAGATGTAGTCGAGGTATTCTTCAGAGGTACCAAAATGAATTGGCTGGTTACTCTCAAGTGTCTCTTGGAGTATCTTTTTGGCATCTCTTATTTTTAGTGAATATCTCAACTTGGTCTTATTATTCTTTTCAAATATAGTAAAACGGGGTGTACAAAAAAAATAAAACTAAAAAAAACCGATAGCAGCTATTGCTATCGGTTCCGTCATGGTAAACGAGTGTAATCAAAAAAAGACATGACGAATATCTATAGGGACATATATTTAACAACGCAGTAGATCAGAAAGAGTCCGAGTAATACTACTGATACCCGAGCGATTATGTCCATGATCATATAGGAGTCCTTGATCTTCCTATAGCTCCTCCCTTGGTTTTCATCTTCATCCCATCTAACCTCTTTCACGAATTCTTCCAACGGGGTGGGGGGTTGGACCATCTCATAGAGATCGCTAATGCATTCCTTCTTTTTACAAACGACGAAGAAGCTTCCATCTATGCTACTTGTTATTCTTCTGTATGCTTTTCTCTTTTTACAAATTTGGCAGTTTGGCGTTTCCATACTTCATGTTGTGAATCTATTAGTACGCCCGACAGGATTCGAACCTGTGACCGTCTGCTTAGAAGGCAGATGCTCTATCCAGCTGAGCTACGGGCGCATATTATAAAGATAAGGAATTAGCGGTAAAGTATTACGAAATCACCGAAGTAAGAATCAAAAGTTTTGAGCAGATCCTCGTAATCACCGAGTCTCATCTCTTGTGTGATGAGGTCTCCGTCCAAGCCCAATTGTCTGGCTAGGTTCTTAGCGATGCCCATAAGAACGAATGCATTTCCATCTGGACCTGTAAGGTCGATTTCCATCATTCGGTCTTCTTTTTCTTTCTTAGGTAATATTGCCATGATTCCTTATATATTCCCCAATGTATCTACATCTTCCGCATTAAAAAAATGCTAGAAGTAATTTGCAATCTTTTCTTCAACCCTCTTTATTAATTCTGGATTTTCTTTCTTTAACCTCATCCTCACTCTTTCTTGCCAATAGTCTTGGTATTTTGAATTACCCCATAAATGAACAAATCCTATTCTTTCCGCCGCCCCGAATAAATCCCACTTGCTCATATCCTCTAGAGTAATAAGTTCTTTGATGTGCTTATTCTGATTCTGAGCCATAGTTGTCAGGAGACTCTGCTCTACAACAATATTTGGATCTCTCTCGGCCGGAAACTTTATTCCATGATCTTGCAGGTCCCATAGTAATTCGAAGTAGCTCCTGCAATACTCTGCCTTGAATTCTTGATCCTTGAATCCGAAAATTCCGGTGTTGTATGTAAAGTTGTAAAGAGAGATGTAATCGATATATGGGTAGATCTTTTTCAAATCTCTAAAGATCGGCGGGTATGTAGATTCGAAGTGATGCCCCACTTCTCTCATCTGCACAATAGCATCATAAGAAGAAGACACGAGGTCTTTGATTATTGGATCAATTAAAAAGACGTCTCCATCTATATGAAGAAAATCTCCGGTCTGTTCTTGTGCTGCCTTTATTTTACCTGCTGTCCAGCATCGGGGATCAACGTGATGAAGTGCATCTAGTCCAGTTGATATACTGTCATATTCTAGAAAGTCCAATAGCGATAGCCCCTCCCGATCTGTGACGAGATGAATCTCACCGAAGTTCTCTTTAGCAAAATGGTAAGAGAGCGCAAAGCAGTAGAGGTCTTGAATAACTTTCGTTTCCGTGCCCCACCTGCCCTGGAAATAGGCGTTCGTCCAAAATGAGTGTAAAACCCTCACCTACTTCTCCTGGCTATAGACGCTCTCCACCAATTGGTCGATGGTTCTGATATGGTGATTCGGTAGAATCCTTACAGAATGCTTTCTTTATGATATCAAAGATCCTTTTAAACATGGGTCTTATTTTATAACCATTGTACACCCGCGGTCTGTTATTGTTTCCCACCCTATCTGGATCACTCCGGATTCAGAGCAAACCCCATACTGCTGCTTTTATCTTTCACAGTTGCAAGAATGTCTCGAATCTGCTGCCAGTACTCTCGGTCCTGAATATAACTACAAAGAACGAGGACCTGCTCTGCGTTACACAGGGCATCCTTGGCAGATCCGTGTTGAGCAATCATCATATTTGCTCTCTCCCTGGGTGGTATTTTTTTCACTCTCATAACTAAATGGATTAGCGTGACATAACATCCCTAATATTAATGCCCAGCCTATTGGCTTCTCTCTGCATCTTTCTTAGTGCTTTTTTGATTCTTACACGAACAGCCTCTGAAGTGCTTTCGAGATCAAATGCTATGGAAGGCGTGGATCTTTCAAATTTAAGATCATTCATTCCAAAGTATTCCCGGATTGCATATTCTTCATATGGGCTGAGCACTCTCAGTAGCAGCTGCAGCAGATGCTTCTGGTGTTCGCTGTACATCTCATCATTCACATCCAAGCTTCCACTATCTAGTAGATCCATCTTGGTGGGGGACGAGGAGTCGTCCGAATCGAATTTTGCATCTAGAGAGGTTGCTTTTATATCTGTAGCAAGTATCACTCTGAGAGTATCTTCATCCAGGTTTGAGGCCAGTGGTGTTTTTTCTTTCACCCAATCAATGATCTCTATAGGTGTGGGTTCTCTGCCCAGCTGTGAATAGAGATCGCTGTATCCTTCTCTTACTTTCGAAACGAGCTGTCCCTTGTTCTGTGGGAGTCTTACGATGCGGCTGTTGTCACCGAGATACTTGATCATCTCTTTTCTAATATGCCATACCGCATATGAGATAAACTTAAATCCCTTGGAGGGATCAAATTTTCTGGCGGATTCTACGAGACCAATATTGCCCACCTGGATTAGATCCTCCATGGTGGCTGCTTCTCTCGTGTACATCTTGGCAACAGAGATGACGAACCTGAGGTTGCTCTCCACTAGCTGCTCCACTGCTTCTTCATCTCCTTCTTGGGCTTTTAAAGCCACCTCATACTCTTGCTCTGGAGTAAGCAGAGGTATCTTGCTCACATCCTGTTTGTATAATTCGGAAGCTCTCTGTCCTTTGGCGGTAAGTCTTTCAGTTATAACGAATGCTCTCACTTTGTCTGGATCTTTTTTTTCTGATCTCAATGACTTCTATCTGGTAAACTCTGCCGGGTTTCCAACTTGTGGTGAAGAAGAATTAATTAAATGATTTAAAAGTCAGAGAAGAACATCTTATTTATCTGCGTTTCAACCGCTTAAGAAATTTTTTTCTATGGGAGAGACAATTTAATAATTTTTCTTCGCTCTCTGATATCTTCTCACCATACAAGATCTTCTCTGTAGGTGCGGTAAGCAGGCTGGCTCTCTTGACATGCAAGCGGAGGAGGTTGACACAGAATCTCTCAGCCACCTCTAATTGGTCACGGGTCTCACAGGACATGATCACTCTGATCGCCTTGTCATGATGTTGGATAAGATCTTCTATTGCCATGCCTTATATATTTCATTGCTCTCGCACACCCCGCGGGAACATAGTATGTTACCACCATACTATCCCGGGCCGGGTTTTTCACTCTCCCCAGATCTCTCCGATCCAGAGTAAATTTTCCACCAGTGAGCTCAGCCCTATGAGGAACATTCCCCAATGAGTCCATGAGCCTGTAGGCGATTCGAAGTCTGCTAGAATATCAGGTACAGCCGAGCCCATAATGGCCAGGGAAAATAGGAGCTTGGTCCATCGGTTCCGTAGGAGCTTTTGGAGGGACTTTCTGATGCTCTGTTTGGCCCTGGATTGCTTAGTCATTTCTGTTCTCTTTTTGGTCCTCGTACGTGAGCCCCCACGGGGACATACTATGTTAACACCATACTATCTCGGACTTCCCTCATTCTACCCAGATTTCTCGGCCGAGTTTCGGGGGGATTTTTTGGGATCTCTGGGACACCCGCCG
>Ga0075481_10000544_pt1 | contig 14053 bp, 9 predicted proteins | sample DEB08_DNA_11_FD_76337 | JGI IMG/M metagenome (GOLD analysis project Ga0075481, IMG submission 76337) | Aqueous microbial communities from the Delaware River and Bay under freshwater to marine salinity gradient to study organic matter... | ecosystem: Environmental > Aquatic > Marine > Coastal ... | reverse complement strand
TATCCACAAAAGCACCTGTATTACAATTGAACCAATAGTAGGTTGCGCCTGTATCCAATCCAATATAAACGCTTGCATCAGTAAAAGGGGCTACCCAAATTGACCCCGTATCCACCGCGGGTAGATACTCCACCCTACCGGATATGATAGAATCACAACCCAATGTAGTCACGCCGTTATACACTACTGCACCGGTATCCGTGCGCCAAGCATTTAAATAGAAAACGCTATCTCCAGCGCAAAGGCCTGTAGCAGTAATCGTATTACTCACTGTAGCATTCACAAAAACCTCTTGCTCTACCACAGAATCACATCCTGCTGGAGTCGACAAAGAGTCATACAAAGTTGTTGCCGTTGAAACCCAGGCCCCAAAAATTTGGACACTATCGCCTTGGCATATGCTCAAAGAAGGTAAAGTATTTAGAATGGGTGCCGTATACTGAACACTTTGTTGTACGATCGAATCGCACCCAATAGGCGTTGATAAAGAATCGTAATATATGCCGGGTTGGCTTACCCATTGTCCAAAAACCTGCACGCTATCTCCTTGACAGATGTTCTGTATCGCAAGAGTAGTAATGGGTAAATTACATTGATCCACAAGATTTATTGAGGCAAATCCTCTATTCGAGTTCCCATGGTTCCCAAAACTAGTACCTCCTTTCGCCCAAATAAGGTTGATAGACCCTCCATTTAAAGAAAACGTGTAGTGATTCCCGGAGGCACCCGCTCTGGCACGATCTATATACGCCGTTCTGGTGCCACTTGCGGTTACAGCATTGTAGGAAATAGATGAGCTCAAGGTATTTCCACCCTGATGGTTCCCGAGTTTACGTTCCGCCACAGTACCATTGGCATTTACAACTATAGTGTAGGCATTAGTCATGCTCGTCGCACCGAATCCAACGGCGTAATAACCGCTCGAAGGCCCACTAAACTCTATGCTTACGCTGTCTGCATTCGTATTTAAGGAGATATCTAAGCTCATGGAAGTCCCGAGCTGGACAGACCCCTGATAAATCTGCGCTTGAAGCGGAACTCCGATCAATAAGGATAGAGAGAAGACGAGGTTTTTCATAATCAATTGATATCTACTAAAATAAAAAACCCCCGGCGAGTACCGAGGGTTCATTTTCTTTAAGAAAAATATTATGCTTGACCTGTAGGGCCACCGAAATTTAGCGGTACCTGCGGCGGTTCGTGCGTTTGAACATCACCGAAGTTCTGCTCATAACGGCTGACATTCTCCCCAAGTGCTTGCAATAATCGCTTTGCATGCTCTGGCGTTAAAATCACCCTGGATTGCACTTTCGCTTTAGGTACTCCTGGCATCATCTGAATAAAATCGAGAACAAATTCCGTTGGGCTGTGATTAATAGCGACCAAGTTGCTGTACACACCTTGCGCCATTTCTTCACTCAACTCAATATTGATTTGACCGTCTTTATTCTGTTCTGCCATGTTTTTCTACTTCAGCTTATTCTACAACTTCTACAGCCATTGTTTCCTGCATCTTCTCGTACTCTTCTTTTGAACCTACCACTGTCTCGCGGTATTTCTTAAGGCCTGTACCTGCTGGAATCAAGTGACCAACAATAACGTTTTCTTTCAATCCTTCTAACGTATCTTCTTTCGCATTGACAGAAGCCTCGTTCAACACCTTAGTCGTCTCCTGGAAGGAAGCTGCTGAGATGAACGATTTCGTCTGAAGTGATGCTCTTGTAATTCCTTGAAGCACCGGGGCAGCTGTTGCTGGACTTGCGTCACGCGCTTCAACCAAAGCCTTGTCTTCACGACGCAACAAACTGTTCTCGTCACGGAGTTCGCGAGTGCTAATGATTTGACCTTCCTTTAAGTTGGTACTTTCACCAGCATTCTCGACAACCTTCATTCCGAAGATACGATCGTTTTCTTCAATGAAATCAATGGCATGTACCAAGTTTCCTTCTAAGAACAACGTATCACCCGTATCTTGAATCTTAACCTTACGCATCATCTGACGTACAATTACCTCGAAGTGCTTATCGTTAATCTTCACACCCTGAAGGCGATATACTTCTTGAATTTCATTTACCAAATACGATTGAACCGCAGTTGGACCTTTGATATCAAGAATATCGTTTGGAGTAATGGCTCCATCTGAAAGAGGTGTACCCGCTTTAACGAAGTCATTCTCTTGAACGAGAATCTGCTTGCTCAAGTTGATCAAATATTTCTTCACCTCACCAGTGCGGCTCTCGATGATAATTTCGCGGTTACCGCGCTTGATCTTTCCGTAGCTCACAATACCATCTATGGCAGCAACAACTGCTGGGTTCGATGGGTTACGTGCTTCGAACAATTCCGTTACACGTGGAAGACCACCAGTAATATCCCCAGCTTTCGCGCTCTTACGAGCAATCTTAACAAGAATTTTACCTGCCGGAATATCCTCACCGGCTTCAACCATTAGATGTGCACCAACTGGAAGTGTATAATGCTTGACTTCGTTGCCTTTGGCATCTAATACCTGAATAGTCGGAACCAATTTACGGTTACGGTTCTCTGAGATTACCTTGTCTTGGAAACCGGTCTGCTCATCAATCTCAACTTTGTAAGTTGTTCCTTGAATAATATCCTGGTATCCAATTTTACCCGGCATTTCAGAGATAATAACTGCGTTGTAAGGATCCCATTGTACGATCTCCGCACCTTTTTTCACCTTAGCACCGTCTTTAACCTTTAAGATACCCCCGTAAGGAATCATATTGGTCATTAACGTGCGGCCAGTTTTAGTATCTACAATACGCATCTCGCCTGTGCGGCCGATTACGATCGTATCACCATTATCACCTTCAACTGTTCTAACATCTTCTAATTCAACTTTACCGTCAAATTTCGCTAAAACCTTATTTTCCTCACTGACGTTACCCGCAGTACCCCCAACGTGGAAGGTACGGAGCGTCAACTGTGTACCAGGTTCACCAATAGACTGAGCAGCAATTACACCAACACTATCCCCCGCTTGAGCCATTTTGCTCGTCGCAAGGTTTGTTCCGTAACACTTCGCACAAATTCCTTTTTTGGTACCACAAGTTAATGGCGAGCGAACTTCAACTATCTCGATTGGAGAAGCTTCAATTTTATTCGCTATTTCCTCTGTGATTTCTTCACCTGATGCTACGTATACTTCATCCGTTAATGGATCAATGACATCGCTCAAGGATACACGACCAATGATACGCTCAGATAAGGTCTCAACAACCTCTTCGCTCTTCTTTAGAGCGCTTACTTCGAGTCCACGGAGTGTACCACAATCTACCTCGTTTACCACTACATCCTGTGCGACATCGTGAAGACGACGCGTCAAGTAACCAGCATCTGCCGTTTTCAATGCTGTATCGGCAAGACCTTTACGTGCACCGTGCGTAGAAATAAAGTACTCAAGAATGGATAGACCCTCCTTAAAGTTAGAGATAATAGGGTTTTCGATGATTTCACCACCTGCCGATCCAGATTTCTGTGGCTTGGCCATCAAACCACGCATACCAGAGAGCTGACGAATCTGCTCTTTAGAACCACGTGCTCCAGAATCAAGCATCATGTAGATCGGGTTAAAACCTTGACGGTCGTTAATCAACGTGCTCATCGCAGCTTGAGTCAAACGCGCATTCGTGTTTGTCCAAACATCAATGACCTGGTTGTAACGTTCGTTATTCGTGATAAGACCCATGTTATAGGAAGCAAAGATGCCCTCCACTTCCTCTGAAGCTTCAGAAATCAATGTTGCTTTTGCATCTGGTATACGAATATCATTCAAAGAGAATGATAGACCACCGCGGAATGCACGGCCGTAGCCCATAGACTTAATATCATCTAAGAATTTAGCTGTAGCGGGTACATCTGTCTTTTTCAAGACGTTGGCAATGATACCACGAAGCGCCTTCTTAGTCAAAATCTCGTTGATGAATGCTACCTTCTCAGGAACCGCTTGGTTGAAGAGTACGCGACCTACCGTAGTATCGATGAACTCCATTGCCATGGTGCCGTCCTCTTTCTCTACACGACCTTTGATTTTAATCAAGGCGTGAAGATCCACTGCACCTTCATTCAAAGCGATTTCCACCTCCTCCGGAGAATAGAAAATCATACCTTCTCCTCGAACCGGCATCTCCTTAGTGTTCTTCATAGGTTTGGTCATGTAGTAAAGACCCAAAACCATATCCTGTGAAGGAACTGTGATTGGAGAACCGTTTGCAGGGTTCAAAATGTTGTGCGACGCGAGCATCAATAATTGCGCTTCTAATATAGCCGCCGGACCTAATGGAAGGTGAACAGCCATCTGATCACCATCAAAATCCGCATTAAATGCCGTACACGCGAGCGGGTGCAATTGGATTGCCTTACCCTCGATAAGTTTCGGCTGGAATGCTTGGATACCCAAGCGGTGTAGGGTCGGTGCACGGTTCAATAGTACCGGATGACCTTTCATCACGTTTTCTAGAATATCCCAAACAACTGGGTCGCGACGATCGATGATCTTCTTACCTGACTTCACAGTCTTCACAATACCGCGCTCGATCAACTTACGTACGATGAACGGCTTGTACAGCTCGGCAGCCATGTTCTTAGGAAGACCACATTCGTGCAATTTCAATTCTGGACCAACGACGATTACCGAACGAGCCGAGTAATCCACACGCTTACCCAATAGGTTCTGACGGAAACGACCTTGCTTACCTTTCAATGAATCTGAAAGTGATTTCAAAGGACGATTGCTCTCAGTCTTCACCGCAGACGACTTGCGTGTGTTATCGAACAAGCTATCTACAGATTCTTGAAGCATACGCTTTTCGTTTCTCAAGATCACCTCTGGTGCCTTGATTTCAAGAAGACGCTTCAAACGGTTGTTACGAATAATTACACGACGGTACAGATCGTTCAAATCTGATGTTGCGAAACGACCACCATCTAGCGGTACCAATGGACGCAGTTCTGGTGGAATTACCGGAACGACGCTCATCACCATCCACTCTGGATTATTCTCGATACGCGTGTTTGCATCACGTAGGCTCTCAACCACTTGCAAACGCTTCAATGCTTCTTGCTTACGTTGCTGAGAAGTTTCCGTATTTGCTTTATGGCGTAATTCGAACGATAAAGAATCTAAATCCAATGAACCTAATAATGCCTGAACGGCCTCCGCACCCATTTTGGCTACGAATTTATTAGGATCCGAATCCTCCAAGTACTGGTTCTCAATTGGTAAACGCTCCATTGCATCCAAATACTCGTCTTCAGTCAAGAACTGCAGACGCGTTAGTGGATTACCCTCATTATCTACTGCATTACCGGCTTGAATAACCACGTAACGCTCATAATAGATAATCATATCTAGTTTCTTCGAAGGAAGACCTAGTAAGTAACCAATTTTGTTCGGAAGCGAACGGAAGTACCAAATGTGTACTACAGGAACCACTAAGGAAATGTGACCAACGCGATCGCGACGGACCTTTTTCTCAGTAACCTCAACACCACAGCGGTCACAAACGATTCCCTTGTAGCGGATACGCTTGTACTTTCCACAAGCACATTCGTAATCCTTTACAGGACCGAAAATACGCTCACAGAACAAACCATCACGCTCAGGCTTGTGAGTACGGTAGTTGATTGTTTCTGGTTTCAAAACCTCTCCGTGACTGTTCTCAAGGATGGTTTCTGGCGCTGTCAACGAGATCGTGATCTTGCTGAAGGCGCTGTTTTGTTGTTTATCGCTTTTTCTAAGAGCCATAATGCGATTTTTATTGTAGTCCGCAACCTGAGGGCAACGGAGATTACTCAATTAATTAGTCCAACGTTACTTTCAATCCTAAACCTTTCAATTCGTGTAGCAACACGTTGAATGATTCTGGAATACCCGGTTGTGGCATGCGCTCGCCTTTTACGATTGCCTCATAAGTCTTAGCACGTCCAACGACGTCATCCGACTTGACTGTGAGGATCTCACGTAAAATGTTCGCTGCACCAAATGCTTCCAATGCCCAAACTTCCATCTCACCAAAGCGCTGACCACCAAACTGGGCTTTACCACCCAATGGTTGCTGCGTAATCAATGAATATGGTCCGATCGAACGAGCGTGCATTTTATCATCAACCATGTGACCTAGTTTCAGCATGTAGATAATACCTACGGTTGCTTTCTGATCAAACGGCTGACCTGTACCACCATCGTAAAGTTGCGTGTGGCCAAACTCTGGCAAACCTGCTTCTGTTACGTAGCTTGAAATATCATCAAGAGACGCACCATCGAAAATTGGCGTAGCAAACTTCTTGTCTAATTTACGACCCGCCCATCCAAGAACAGTTTCGTAAATCTGACCAATGTTCATACGCGACGGTACACCCAATGGGTTCAATACAATATCAACTGGCGTTCCATCTTCCAAGAACGGCATATCCTCATCACGAACGATTCGAGCAACAATACCCTTATTCCCGTGACGACCTGCCATCTTATCACCCACTTTCAGCTTACGCTTCTTAGCGATATAAACTTTGGCCAATTTCATAATACCCGCAGGTAGTTCATCACCTACTGTAATCGCAAAGCGCTTACGGCGGTACATACCCTGAATATCATTTACTTTGATTTTGTAGTTGTGAATTACCGTGTCGATTTTATCGTTACGATCATCATCAGTAGTCCACTTGCCACCAACAATACGGCTGTAATCCTCAATTGCATTCAACGCTTTCAACGTAAACTTCGTTCCTTTCGGAATAACATCTTCGTTTAGATCGTTCTTAACACCCTGGCTCGTTTTACCCGAAACTAAAACGCTCAATTTGTTAACGAATACAGATTTTAATTCAGCTAATTCCGCCTCCATATGAAGGTCTAATTGGCTAATCTCTTCTTTATCTTCCGCACGCTGACGTTTGTCTTTCACCAAACGTGTGAAGAGTTTCTTATCAATAACGACACCATTCAAAGACGGCGACGCTTTCAAAGAAGCATCCTTTACATCGCCCGCCTTGTCACCAAAGATGGCGCGTAAGAGTTTCTCTTCAGGAGAAGGATCACTCTCGCCTTTAGGTGTAATCTTACCAATAAGGATATCACCTGGTTTGATTTCAGCTCCAACGCGAATGATTCCATTCTCGTCTAAGTCTTTTGTAGCTTCCTCGCTGACGTTAGGGATATCTGCAGTTAATTCTTCAGCTCCTAACTTCGTATCACGAACCTCCAAAGAGTATTCGTCGATATGAATCGAAGTGAAAATGTCTTCACGCACTACACGCTCAGAGATAACGATAGCATCCTCAAAGTTGTAACCTTTCCAAGGCATGAACGACACCAACATGTTCCGACCCAAAGCCAGCTCACCTTGCTGTGTAGCATATCCTTCACAAAGAACCTGACCAAACTCAACGCGATCACCCATCTTAACGATCGGCTTTAAGTTGATGGTCGTTCCTTGGTTGGTTTTTTGGAATTTAACCAATTGGTACGATTTCACATCGTCTTCAAAACTAACACCACGCTCATCTTCCGTGCGGTCGTAGCGAATTTTGATTTGCATGGAATCAACGTATTCTACTGTACCCGCTCCTTCAGAGTTGATAAGAACACGAGAATCTGTCGCCACTTGACGTTCTAGACCCGTTCCAACGATAGGCGCTTCAGGACGTAATAACGGTACGGCCTGGCGCATCATGTTCGATCCCATCAATGCACGGTTCGCATCATCGTGCTCCAAGAAAGGAATCAATGAAGCCGAAATAGATGCAATCTGATTTGGCGCAACGTCCATGAAATCAATGGTGTTCGGCTCTACAACCGGGAAATCACCTTCTTCACGTACTTTAACCTTGTCATTAATGAATGTACCGTCAGGGCTGATAGGCGCATTCGCTTGTGCAATTACTTTTGCTTCTTCTTCTTCTGCACTTAGATAGGTAGGCTCACGGTCGACGACCACTTTACCATTCTCAACAGAACGGTAAGGCGTTTCGATGAATCCCATACCATTCACTTTCGCATAAACACACAATGAAGAAATCAAACCAATGTTTGGTCCTTCTGGAGTTTCAATAGGACAAAGACGTCCATAGTGCGTATAGTGAACATCACGAACCTCGAAACCTGCACGCTCACGTGAAAGACCACCAGGTCCTAAGGCCGAAAGACGACGCTTGTGTGTAATCTCAGATAAAGGATTCGTCTGATCCATGAACTGAGACAACTGGTTCGTACCGAAGAATGAATTGATCACAGAAGATAAGGTCTTCGCGTTAATCAAATCTATTGGGGTAAATACCTCGTTATCACGAACGTTCATACGCTCACGTATGGTACGAGCCATACGAGCAAGACCTACACCAAACTGGTTGGCCATCTGCTCGCCTACAGTACGTACACGACGGTTGCTTAAGTGATCGATATCATCAATCTCCGCTTTCGAGTTGATCAATTCGATTAAACGCTTGATGATTTCTATGATATCACCCTTCGTCAATACTTGAGAATTCTCTTCACTGCCGTTGTACAATTTCTTATTCAAACGGTAACGACCAACCTCTCCTAAAGAGTAACGTTGCTCGGAGAAGAACAATTTATCAATGATACCGCGAGCAGTTTCTTCATCTGGCGGTTCAGCATTACGAAGTTGGCGGTAGATGTGCTCTACAGCTTCTTTCTCTGTATTTGTGGGATCTTTCTGTAAGGTGTTGTGAATAATTGCGAAATCAGAAGATGCAATATCTTCTTTGTGCAATAAGATGGCATTCACTTCTGCATCAAGAATTTCTTCTGTATGCTCCTTATCTAAGACAGTATCACGATCAAGTATAACTTCATTACGCTCGATGGATACTACTTCTCCTGTATCCTCATCAACGAAATCTTCAATCCAAGTTTTCAAAACTCTTGCAGCAAGCTTACGACCAATTGAGCGCTTCAAAGAAGCTTTGCTCACCTTCACTTCCTCTGCAAGGTCGAAGATTTCTAAAATGTCTTTATCTCTTTCGAAGCCAATTGAACGTAATAACGTCGTTACAGGCAACTTCTTTTTACGATCAATGTACGCATACATGACTTGGTTGATGTCAGTAGCGAATTCAATCCATGACCCTTTGAACGGTATGATACGGGCTGAATATAATTTAGTGCCGTTCGCGTGGTAGGATTGTCCAAAGAATACACCAGGTGAACGGTGTAATTGGCTTACAATAATTCTTTCTGCACCATTAACGATGAAGGTACCGCGTGGTGACATGTATGGAATGGTTCCTAGATAAACATCCTGGACAATTGTCTCAAAATCTTCATGCTCTGGATCCGTACAGTACAATTTGAGGCGCGCTTTCAACGGTACGCAGAATGTCAAGCCACGCTCGATACATTCGCGCTCCGAATAACGCGGTGGATCTACAAAGTAGTCCAGGAATTCAAGAACGAAATTGTTTCTTGAATCCGAAATAGGAAAGTTTTCCGCGAATACGCGGTATAATCCTTCCTCTGATCTTTCTGATGGCTTCGTCTCTATCTGGAAGAAGTCCATGAAACTCTTCAACTGAATATCTAGAAAGTCCGGAAAAGCCGTCTTAATAGCAGTGGAAGAGAAATTAATACGCTCCTGTGGAGCAGTAACTTGGTTTACCATTTCAGCCCAAAATGTTAATTAAACACAAAAAGGTTTAGGTCTAAGGGGACCTCCCCAAAGACCTAAACCGGATAACCTAGCAGTTGATCAATTACTTGATCTCAACTTCAGCACCAGCTTCTTCAAGCTGTGCTTTCAAAGCTTCTGCCTCGTCTTTTGATACGCCTTCCTTCAATGCAGCAGGTGCGCTATCTACTTTTTCTTTAGCTTCTTTCAAGCCTAGTCCAGTCATTTCCTTAACAAGCTTAACTACAGCAAGTTTAGAACCACCAGCAGCTTTCAAGATTACGTCAAACTCAGTCTGAGCATCAGCAGCGTCATCGCCACCACCAGCTGCAGGACCAGCAACAGCTACAGCAGCTGCAGCAGGCTCGATGCCGTATTCTTCTTTCAAGTATCCTGCTAATTCAGATACTTCTTTAACTGTCAAGTTTACTAGAGCATCGCCCAATTCTTTGATATCAGCCATTTTCTGTAAAATTTAATTTTAATTCTTAATTAATTGTAAATAAAGGAATTACGCGTTGCGCTCTTCCAAAGTTTTGAGGAGTCCAGCAATGTTACCACCAGCGCTCTGAAGAGCAGAAATAACGTTTTTCGCAGGGCTCTGGAGTAAGGTTAATACATCGCCAATCAATTCTTCTTTAGACTTGATTGAAACGAGCATATCCAAATTCTCATCACCTACGTATACGCTTTCTTCTATCCATGCACCTTTCAATACTGGCTTGTCATTCTTCTTACGAAACTCTTTAATAAGTTTTGCAGGAGCGTTACCAGCTTCGGCAAGCATAATGCTTGTATTTCCTTTAAGTACATCGTACAGACCGTCGAAGTTTTTCTCCGATGCGTCCATAGCTTGTTTGAGCAAAGTGTTTTTAACAACGTTTAGTTTGATACCCTTACCAAAACTAGCGCGACGCAAATTTGATGATGCTACAGCATCCAAAGATGCGATATCCGCTAGATAAATGGTTGAGGTATTATTCAATACCGCCGTTAAATTTTCAATCTGTGCAAGTTTTTCGTCTCTTGTCATGATGCTACTTCTTTAGCGTTATGAAATTGATTTAGCATCCACAGCAATACCCGGCGACATTGTTGAAGAAATATAAACGCTCTTCATATAAGTACCTTTAGCCGCACTTGGCTTAAGCTTATTCAGAGTTTTCAATAATTCTTCTACATTCTCGCGAATTTTATCTGCTTCAAAAGAAACCTTACCGATCGCAGCATGAATGATACCGTAACGATCAACCTTAAAGTCAATCTTACCAGCTTTCACTTCACCTACTGCTTTTGCTACGTCCATTGTAACGGTACCAGACTTAGGGTTCGGCATAAGGCCACGAGGACCTAATACACGACCTAAAGGTCCAATTTTACCCATTACAGAAGGCATGGTTACGATGACATCAATGTCAGTCCAACCGCCTTTAATCTTCTCAATGAATTCATCAAGGCCTGCGTAATCAGCACCTGCTGCTTTTGCTTCTTCCACCTTATCTGGTGTAACCAAAGCTAAAACACGAACATTTTTACCTGTTCCATGAGGAAGACTTACCACGCCACGAACCATTTGGTTTGCTTTACGTGGATCCACTCCCAAACGAACAGCTAAGTTCACAGATGCGTCAAACTTAGTACAGTTAACCTCTTTCACTAGAGCTGCTGCCTCGCCTACAGGATAAACCTTGCCTTTTTCAAGTTTAGCGAGCGCGTTTTTCATGTTCTTAGTCAATTTTGCCATTGCTTCAAACTTTTAATTAAAACGGCTTCTCGCCTATTACAGTTATACCCATGCTTCTTGCAGTACCAGCAATCATACTCATTGCTGATTCAACAGTAAAACAGTTTAAATCAACCATTTTATCTTCTGCAATTTTGCGAACAGAGTCCCAAGTTATTTTAGCAACTTTACTACGGTTAGGCTCTGATGATCCCTTCTTAATCTTCGCTGCTTCCATCAATTGAACTGCTGCAGGAGGAGTCTTGATTATGAAATCAAATGATTTATCTGCGTAAACAGAAATCACTATTGGCAATACTTGGCCCATCTTGTCTTGCGAACGAGCGTTAAATTGCTTACAGAATTCCATAATGTTGACACCTGCGGCACCCAATGCTGGACCTACCGGAGGAGAAGGGTTAGCCTGGCCACCACGGACCTGAAGCTTTACTACTTTACTAACCTCTTTTGCCATTTCTTGTTTCTACTATTTTGCGTTGTTTGTGCGGATCATTCTTCAAGTTGGAAGCGTAAAGAACGAACCTATATATAGCTCACACCTATATCAATTATAATTTCTCCACTTCCGTGAAGCCTAGTTCAACTGGAGTCTTACGACCAAAGATCTTAACAGTGACCTCTAGTTTTTGTTTCTCCTCGTTGATCTTCTCAATGGTCGCATCAAACGTGCTGAATGGACCACTTACTACTTTGACAGTTTCTCCCACTGTAAATGGAATAATTAGCATTGCTGCATTTTCTGCCTGACGATCTACTTCACCTAACAATCTGCTCACCTCAGAGGCACGCATTGGTGAAGGATCTCCTCCCTTTACGTTAGATAAAAATCCAACGACATTAGGAAGGTTTTTAATCATATGACTCACTTCACCCGACAATACTGCCTCTACATACATGTATCCCGGTGTGCGCGTCTTTTCTTTAATTACTTTCTTTCCGTTGCGAACTTGCACAACTTTTTCCATAGGAATCACTACACGTCCTACTAAATCACTCATGCCTGCATGAGCCATATCCTTTTCAATGTAGGTTTTCGTTTTGTGCTCTTGACCACTTATTGTGCGAAGCACATACCATTTCATTCCAGTATCTGACATGATTATCCGAAGATTGAGTAAACAAACTCAAGCACTGTTGAGATTGCTTTGTCCATACCAAATACTACAAGTGAAAAGATGATGGTCCCCACAATTACCAACGAAGTGCTTTTCTGCAACTCTGTCATTGTAGGCCACGATGCTTTAACTGCAAACTCGTGCCAAGACTCCTGTATACTCGTAATTAATTTGCTCATCTTTTTGTTGTTTGCACGGGCACAAGGATTCGAACCCTGATCAACGGTTTTGGAGACCGCTATTCTACCATTGAACTATGCCCGTATGTAGGCAGAAAGGCGCCTCCCATTGGGAGGCACCTTAACTACCTGTTCTTTATATCAAAAGAGTAAGTGATTACTCGATGATTTCAGTAATCTGACCAGCACCTACTGTACGACCACCTTCACGCATTGCGAAGCGAAGACCGTTGTTCACAGCAACATTTGCGATCAATTCAACAGTAATAGACAAGTTATCACCTGGCATTACCATTTCAACACCGTCTGGAAGGTGAATCTCACCTGTAACGTCAGTTGTACGTAGGTAGAACTGTGGACGGTATTTGTTGTGGAATGGAGTGTGACGACCACCTTCCTCTTTCTTCAAGATGTAGACCTCAGCCTTGAACTTCTTGTGAGGAGTGATTGAACCTGGCTTACAGATAACCATACCACGACGGATTTGAGTTTTCTCAATACCACGTAGAAGGATACCAACGTTATCACCTGCTTCACCCGTGCTCAAGATCTTGCGGAACATCTCAACACCAGTAATAGTTGATGTCAATTTTTCGTCACCGAAACCGATGATCTCAACGCCTTCACCTGTGTTTGCAACACCAGTCTCAATACGACCAGTTGCTACAGTACCACGACCAGTGATAGAGAATACATCTTCGATAGGCATCAAGAATGGCTTATCACGATCGCGCTCTGGCTCTTCGATCCATACATCAACTGCATCCATCAATTCCATGATCGTATCAACCCACTTCTGCTCGCCGTTCAATCCACCTAGAGCTGAACCTGCGATAACTGGAGTGTTATCACCATCGTACTCATAGAAAGATAGAAGATCACGAACTTCCATGTCTACCAATTCCATCAATTCTTCATCATCAACCATATCTGCCTTGTTCAAGAACACAACAAGACGTGGGATACCAACCTGGCGACCCAATAGGATGTGCTCACGTGTTTGAGGCATAGGACCATCAGTTGCAGCAACTACCAAAATAGCGCCGTCCATCTGAGCAGCACCAGTAACCATGTTCTTCACGTAATCCGCGTGACCTGGACAGTCAACGTGTGCGTAGTGACGGTTAGCCGTCTCATACTCTACGTGAGAAGTGTTAATAGTGATACCGCGCTCCTTCTCTTCAGGAGCGTTATCGATAGAATCGAATGATCTCAATTCAGACAAACCTGCCTTCGCCAAACATGTGGTGATTGCAGCTGTCAATGTTGTTTTTCCGTGGTCAACGTGACCAATTGTACCAATGTTCAAGTGAGGCTTGGTACGTACAAAATTCTCTTTTGCCATGACTAGCGATTATTAAATAT
>Ga0075481_10000539_pt1 | contig 14143 bp, 5 predicted proteins | sample DEB08_DNA_11_FD_76337 | JGI IMG/M metagenome (GOLD analysis project Ga0075481, IMG submission 76337) | Aqueous microbial communities from the Delaware River and Bay under freshwater to marine salinity gradient to study organic matter... | ecosystem: Environmental > Aquatic > Marine > Coastal ... | reverse complement strand
GGTGGCCTCAGGGATTCACATTTGGTTCCAAGAGAAGTAAAAATATTTGAAAATGATGAAAAAGATAAATGTTCATTTATAATAAAAATCCGTAATGTGGAGAAAGCCCACGAGCTGGAACCCACTTAAAAATTGTCCTGTTTTAATTCTCGAATAAAAACGTCAGCTACTTACATACTACTTATATGCCATGTTTAAATTGGCCAATTGGAAACGAGTTTCTAAAAGTCAGCTGTTTTCTTGAAGCCGATTGAGATTGAGCAGTTCATGCATACTTTAACCGCTGGATTTCATGTATTGGTGAAATATTTATTAGAAAGTTTTCTACTTATCATAAGTTTATCATAATTCACTTGATGGTTTGATATATTCAGTTTACTTATATCATGATGTTGTCAATCAACACAAATAATGTAACAATTGTACTGCTTCATCAACTCGTTCGTGTATTACCATCTATTTATTAAGTGATTGAAAGACCTAACGCAATATATATATTGTGCTGTTACTGCTTTACAGTTTTGTATAGATAGTAAATTACAGCCTTTACAGGTTATCCTTACATATTTTAAGTTGCATTGGTTAAACGTCTTTATATCATTAACACGTACTACTCTTTAATAAGGTGTTAGTTAATAAGGTAAAAAAAAAACAGTGAGGCCTTAAGACAGGGCCTACACCAACAATCCTAGTGACACTGTAACCTGTCTCGATGAAATACTTCTGTTAATGAACGCTTGATTTCATAAATGAGCATTTCTCTTCCAATCTAAAGATAATTGTGAAATATTTGTTAATGTTTGTTTCGACTGTAAAATAGAAGAAACATTGAATATTTGCCTGTGATGTCATCCACAAAGTGCGTATGTTTCATATTATTCAGAGCCGTCACAGCTGTGGTTGTCTTGAAATCCTGACCTTAAAAAAAACAATCAATTTCTTTGATCAGTCCGTTAAAGTGTCCGTTAAAGTTAATCCATATTCTTATTTTACAACCTCTACCATAATAAATTGTAGCTTACGAAGTCAAGGCAAGGAATGTCATATTGCATTGCTTGTTTGTATCCAAAACCATTAGTGTGCCTATTTGCCTACTCTAGGTAAAATAACAAAATTTTGCTTTTCAAGTAAATAATTTGTTAGTTTGAACATACGGTGTCTCTCAATGTTTTTATCGTAATGGTCATTAAGTGAGGATAAACGTTCACAAAATTTAAAATTGCGAGACTAAGGCGAATGTTTTTTTCCATTTAGGGATTTCATTTTTTGCAACATTCGATCAGAATTTTATTTGTTGCAAGATACTTCAAATACGTTGTATAGTATACAGTATGAACATCATGTTGTAGGCCTAATATATATTGTAAGATTAATGACTCGTTTAGAAAATAGCCTAAATTTGTGATAAAATAGATAAAAATATCTGGCAAAATAGACGAGGAAATAGGCTGATCCATTTCGATAGTGATATAAAATGTAACGATTACTTAAATCATAGGCTTTCTCCTCTATTTATTGTCATTTTTGTCACTTGAAGAAATAGCTCGGAACCCAATTAGGCCTATAGATATCTGTATACGCTACAATTTGAATCTAAATGAAGAACATTCGGCAATGAGTTATTTTATGTAAAGGATATCGCATGACTTTGAAACCATTATGTACATAGCAAACGACGGCCGAAGGCATAATGCGTAATGCTTGAAAAAGTATGAGATATCTATCATAACTCATAGATCGTCGAAAATTTCCGTGTGTTATGTACATAATACACAGAAACAAATGCGTTATTATTTAGCTTACACTTTCTCGAAAACCAAAATTTATTTACTAGACGCAGGTTCTGATTCTGATTTTATAAATCTAATGTAGGCCTGCCTAAGATGTCGAATTATGCATTCAAATATGACGTTCTTATCCTCAGATCGAATGAAAAACATTCAAAAGCAATATACAATTACCATTATGAGCATTTTTTCGATGTTGTACCCACTGCCAATTTCCAGTAGGGCTTACGCAATAGTCGATTTCTAGTATGGTTGCGCATCCTTGCAGCTGACATATTGTTATTATAGATTGTAGGCCTATAGGCCTAAGACCTACAGTAAATTCCTTTGCACTCTGTTGGTCTTACAGTGTGGCAATGTGGTCTTTCCATGCAACGCGGGTCTTTAAATGTCGCTGATCATGAATTATTGCATTCCGTTTTTTATAATAGTCATACTTTAATCTTCGCTTATTCTCAGATGGAGCATGACTTTATTTTGGACCGTTTTAAAAAAAGGAGTGATGCCAAGGGTTATCACTGCACCCTGTCTGATATTCCTGGTTAGTTGTGCGGTAGTCATACGTTAATGTTTGCCCTTGTTCTATTTATGTTATGATACTTAGTTTCTGCTTCGTTTGCTTTATTGGTTCTCCCTGAAATTGTGCGTGCCTTTTCAATTTCACTTAAAATAGGCATTGTATTAGCATTTTGTTTGCCTTAAATAGATATCATCCTCCTTCCAGATGTCTCTAAAGTGACGTCGTCGAGGCAGCAGAGAAGCGCAGTCAAGTGCTCTGAGTGTAATCGACAAGTGACGTCAAAGCACCTAAAAGATCACCTAAAGCGCCATGGTTGGTCTGATAAGAAGATATTCGGCTTTTGTGCGTCTGTATACAAAAAGAACAGGAAGGGAATTCCAAAAGAGTGTCCGTCTTGTAAAAAGATAGTAAGTTGTGAATGTGTTGAGTACTCAATAGCCCATTAATCTGACTATAAAATAAGACCTCATGTGATTTTCATCCATTGATGTCACCTTTCTTATTTCTCTAACCATTTGATCTTTCAAAAATCATATGCTAAAAAGAGCTGTGTACAGAAACTCGTCTACCGACATGACAGGAAACCCATTTAAGGAAAGGTTTATAGCAGTTTGACGTTTGTTGCTAACTTTTATTGAAGCTGTGTTGCTGCAAAATTTCACCTTGATACTCATTCGACATACTGTAACTTTGATGACCTTGATGTTCTCACGAATAAGATGCAGACTGCAGAGTACCAGCGTATGTCGGTCTTAAATGTCAATATCTGTGATTTTTATTTTTAAATATAAGAGGAATATAACCGACACTTCTCTTATTGGTTTATATTTTCGCTCGTATATCCAGTATCGACCATCTAAGACGTTATGTAAAAATGAGATATTTGTCAAATGTTTTGCAGGTAATTGACCTGCGTCATCACCGAAGGCGATGTCAATCAAACATGGAATTCGAAGAAATAATTGAAAGCACGGAGAACGTAAGTACATCGACTCATATGAAATCAATTATACTGAATACGCGATGTAGTGTTTCAGTTAATCGTCTGAAGTATGACTCAGACTCGTTCAGAATGAATCATGTCAGGTTAAAAGTGTATAATTTAATAATTAATTAAAAAATCAAACATGTGTTTAATATATACTGTTTAGGCCTATACATTCTCGTAATTTCAGATCGATCCAGTGGATGATTTGATCAGTAACGAACTGTCGGCAAAGTACGGGAGCATTGATGAAGGATCCCAATCGCGTTATCAAAGATCAGAGGCGGATAACTTGAAAGAGCAGACGTTGTTGAAATACATTATGGATTATTTCACAAGCCATCATAGTAAGGCTATGGATCCTGCGAGCAATCAAGTTCGGCAATATGTGTCCAACTTAAAGGCACGGATAAAGAGGGTAAGTTATAATTTTGATAATATTATGTTAATGTTATGACTGACGAGAAATCGATGCTCTCATGTATAGCCAATAAATCATTATGTTTTATTCGCTGATCGTAGCTAGCCACTACGTTATTGAAGCTATGGAGCCACTATGAATGTCGATGTCGTTTTTCGAATTTTCGCTACATGTCAGGTTCAAATCTGAGGAAGGATCAATTCGTTAACTTAAATCTGTAAGCTCTGTCGAGGTACATGTACGAAGTTTGTAAAATGATACTCTAAATACGTTTATCAACAATTTTCGCACATCTTTTCTCATTCTTTTCATATTCCTGTCCTACTTCTTTTCCACATCTTCCTTTTGTGTTATCGCTCTTGATGTTAGGCCGATTTCGTGTACTGACGAGGTGTGGCTGTCTACTATCTGCGCTTTAGCCCTCAGTCATTGAACATTGGGGATTCCGTATTCGCACCGCATGAACCGATTATACGGCCAAAGAAACGAAGAGAAATAGAAATTGATGTTTTTTGGCTCTTTTCAATAAGATAAGCTACCACCATACAATTATTACCAGCTCAAAAAATATTCGTAACTCGTGAAATGTATAACGCACAAAACTTCTCATTCCCAGTGGGGGCATTTCGGCCATTTCTGCTCTGCCCCAATGTAGCTACGCGCATTAGGCATACTGACTTGAGTGACTTTTATAGAATACAATTGATAATTATCATATGCATGTACGCTCGTACTTTCTGATTTAGACTAACACCACTGATAATTAGACCTACGTATATCACATTTACTGATTTTGGCTAACACCGCTGATGATTATCATATTTATTGATTGTGGCTAACGCCCAAGGTAATTATCATTTTTATTGATTGGAACTAATACCACAGATAATAATAATATTTATTGTTAATGAAATCCGTGGAATATTATTCTAAAGATCTAAATAGAAGAATAAATTCTCGAAGAATAATGGTAGTCATTATGTGAAAATCCTTACTATTTGCAGTTGTCTGCTATTTTGGGATATTTCCCGGGATTGTGCGAGCTGATGGATTCAAAGCTTTTTTTGAACAAAGAGCTTAATAAAGATTTGAAGCCATCCAGTAGGATGAAGTATGCCTCGGACTTCATTTCAATTGGTAATTGTGTTTGTTTAATTGTTTAATATTTCATTCCTTGTCAATGTCATTTCATCCTCATTAAATCGATATCCTTTTGTTTTCAGGTGAAGCAATCGTATGGAACAAAAAAACATTTGTTCAATCTGAGCGCGCCCTGTTTTTCAATGATGTTGGCGTGGAATCAATCAGAGATGCCCAAGCGGAGGTCAGGAAAGCAAAGACTCGTTTCTTCGCGGAAAACAGTGGTCGAGAAGTACGTTCCCACGTATTCTGCATTCTCTCCAAAAAGTTAGTTTCAACTTTCAACTCGCTCTTCATTATGTTTCATTGAACAGGTAAACATCCAAGCTGAGAAGGGGAAGTCCATGGCAACTGAGAAGGAATTAAAACAAATATGGACGAAGACCTATGAACTAATGAAGGCTGACAGTGGAAGTGATGAGAAATCATTTAGGAAGTAAGCTATCTTCTTGATCGCAGTCACGGCCTATAACGTATTGAAAATATTTTTATACTACCGTATACATACATGCACATGTGTTTTTGTTTCAAATACTGTACTTAAATGTTTTTATATTCTCTACATGGACGCCAATGTTTTCATTACAGGCAACGTGACTACATGATGACATGTTTGGCGTCTTTTTATCCGATCCGGTTGGTGCCGATGGAAGATCTTACGGTGGAATCCGTTTTGAAACCTTTCGATCGAAAGGACGATTTTGTCAGCATCCGCATTATAGGTGCCAAACATGCTGGTAAGACTCAGCATAAGACTTCATATTTTGAACAATTTATAATGTTAATAAATTAACCCGCTACATTTTCAAGTTCATCTAGAGACCGAAAAATGAAACAAATGAATGTATCCCATTTATCTGACTTTGACTTGTATAAAAGCATAGTGATATTTTATCACAATCGGGTCAACACATATCTCTCATCTCAATGATAACCTTTACAAGACTACTGCTAGAAGACATTTTCAAGAAGATGTTTTCAAGACTACTGCTGAAAAACGTCATTGCTGTTAAAAAGTCAAATGCCCGATTCAACTTGATTTGCGTCGAATAGCCAATACGCTCGCACGCCCAAACACAATACGTGCGTGTAGCAATACCTACATGTACACCTTGTCATTTGTCAGTCTTCAAGCTGCTAATGCACCGAAAGACTAATTCTTCGCGTGCGTGACTCATCTCGAGACGAAATGACATCCTCAACCTCCGTCCTCGACCACCAATTGTGGTGAGTGACCTAATTATGATAAGAAAGCTCAATTAAGACCACTGAGGGGAGAATACAATATTTCGAATCTACGTATTCACTCTTGTACATTTCATTCATTCGTTGAAATAAACTCAGCCTTAATGCCATATGATCATAAGTGCAGGTGAAAGCAGAATACCGGTATGAGCCGAATCGAGAAATAACATGGAGAAGCTTATTATTCGTTCCCACTCGTTGCCATATGAGCTAGAAAGTGGTCATAATAGATTATTGCTTTTGGAATACATTCATTTTTATGTGAAGAATATGGAGAAGTTTTAGAATATGAAGACACAATAAAATATGAATAACAACTTCAGTTTTACATGACGCGTTGTTCGCCAAAATTGGTGGTCATTGAAAGAAGTTATGATCGTATAACAGACTGGTTCTATGCAACTACCTGGCTCTATAGCTGGCTATCGCTATCGTTCTGTGCTTGAGGCATAGAAATTCAAATTCAGTCAGCCACTTGACATGAACGAGAATGTTAAACTCTCTTTATCGGAGCTATAGAAAAGGATTCGCGTGGCCTCATAACTAGAACGGACATTAGGCCTGAAAGATGGTCAAGCCTTCTTCCGAGTTGATAGGCAGAAGAGCAACCCAAATACATGGCTGAGATAGGAGATGCCGGTCGCGGGTGCCCATAACTTCCAAGAGAAAACTCCATTCGCGACCACTCCTTCGGAACCGAATTCTTCAGAACGTTGGCTACGTTTCGTCTCGATAAAGTTGGGTCCTCCGGTTAGTCGTTTAAAAGTTACAGGCAAAAGAAAATCATTAGTCTACCACTACTCTGTCTTTCCTCGCTATAAAGTTGTGTGCGAGGCATTCGAGGTGAATTCATCCCTGCCTTTTTCGTGAGGGATCGATTCTATTGTGTGATTCGAATCGGTCGGATAGCAACACGTTGTCAATGCGTGATATTTTTAGAGCTGGCTTCTGCGGAATACTTGGAAAGCGATACGAAGCTGGGCTAGATGTACACCGAATTAGCCTGACAACAAAATCCGAATCACTTGAATCTGCCTTCGCCGTCTGACTTGTAGCCGTCGTGCCAAGTCACTCAAGTCGTAGCCTGGTAACTATTTTTTTAAACTATTATACTATGTTTAGAACTCCCTGCGAAAACGAAGTGGGGACTCCGCTTAAAATGATCGGCGGAGGCTCGAAGCTGAAAGGGGTACTTGATGACGGCGCAGTGAGCGGGATTGGCGAGACATTGACTCGGCGCCCCGTCGCGTTACAACAACCAACGCGTTGTGGTTTTCGGGGACTCAGGCGGGAGCGCTCTTCGGAGCCCTGTTGCCCCTCACTGTGGCCTTCCTTAAAGTCCCAAGATACAAACCCAGTGTCCAGAGGTGGCTAGAATACACTCCCTTATAATGGTGGCTAGAATACACTACATTCACTTAAAGCTCATTAGATGAACGCACCTCGAAATTACTACCTCGAACAAAGTGTTTTAGGTCGCTTCCACCCTCCTACATATTAATATTTTAATAAACGTTCGCATTTTTCCTTCGCTCATAATATACAAAAGAATTTTTTCGTTCTAACATTTTTACGAATCTCCTGCTTCATTTCTATGAAGTCTACTTTGATGCCAAACCACACCAATTGAAACCACACCTTTTTAGCCAACGCTTTGAACAATTTCTGTTTTTCCGTTTTTTCTGTATTCTTTTGCCTTGATTACATTGATGGTGATTATTCCTGCGTTTGATGCTTGCACATACATTTACATATTATTAAATGTCTGTAATATGCACTATAGAAAATTATGCAGTCATGTAATGTATAACGTGAATATGCTAATATTCTCGACTTCTTTCAATGGCAGCCGATTTGTTCGAACAATGTTCTGCAGTATCATTCGAAACTAAAATGATTGTCAAATATGTACTTACTCACATTTTTCCAATAACCAATGATTTCGTCGGTGGAAACACACTAGATATGGAGGGGAAAGTGATATTGAACCACCATCTGAGCTGCTAAATTACTTGCATGTAATCATTTTTTAGGGAAGCACAAGACGTTCAAGACATATGGCGCGCCCATCATCAATGTCCATACTGAAATGTACGACCTTCTGCTTCTGTACATCTCGAAGATGAAACGATCGGTGAAACAACTGGTCGAGGACGAGAAACAGGCCCTGTTCTGTAAAGTGAATGGCGATTGCTTAGAAGAACTGGGCAACTTGATTTCAGTGACAAGTGAAAAGGTATTACGTTTTTATATTCGTGGTCCCTTGTCAAAAGAATAATTGACGTGTGAAATGAAAGTCATGTCAAAAGAATAATTGTTTACAATTTCATCTAATAGGCCGACACTGACGTACTAGAATTATGATTCATTATTTTCATACTGTACCTATGAGTCGTAGGACTGTAAGTCTACAAAAAAAAGTTTATAAAAGGCCGGGGCCGGTTTTCGAAACTCAAGGACTGGGCCGGCGGTCGGTTTACAGGCCTGTAGTGTTATTCCATTGGTGGTTTTCAATTTCACGCCATTCCAGATACAGTACCATACAGTGTCTCAGAATATTATTACGATTAGGCCTACTTCTCAATTGCTCTTAAATGTTTACTTGTATATTAGTTATTCCATACCGGTACGGATAAGAAATTAACTGACTGGTTCCGTCAACAGATTTGCGGAAGAAAACTCACGGCCACGGACTTTCGCAGAGCGAAAACAACTCTTGGTCGCCGCGCGGGGATCGACCCGAATCAGCTATCGCGGGCTCTGCTTCATAGCACGAATGTAGCAAATAAATTTTACGACTCAGACGTACTGAACAATCAATCGTCACTTCGTAAGTGGAGAGAGATGATAACGATTAAAGTACCGGTACCGGTAGTTTCAATAAATTCCTGTTGAAATCCGTACGCTACATGCCTGCTCAATTCATTAAACTCATAATCAGTGTAAGACCGACGGCAACCACGTTTTTGTACTTTTCATAGTCGATCATAATTTTCATGATACGGTGCCTCAGTTTTGACTGTAGTTTCAGTGTCATGACACTTTTTATCTTAAACATCGGTATTGAATTTTCTGAGTGTCACCTTGGCCATCGAAGAAACACTGACCTTCCACGACCGAGCAACGACGAAAGTCAAAGAAAGCTTATATAAGCGCTTATTTTTGCGACGCTTTCCCAAAATTATTCTGTAGATAAATAAATGCGGTGATTACGAACGTAATTACTAACGTAAAATGTTTATTTTTGTCTTGCAGAATATTTTAACTTCGTTGTCGGGGATTGCCACGTCGACCCAAAAGCATCGACCACCTCATCAGGGCCAAAAACATCAGCCTCATCAACAAGCCCAAAAGCATCGACCTCGTCAACAGGGCTGAAAACATCAACCTCGTCAACAAGCCCAAAAGCATCGACCTCGTCAACAGCACTGGAACCATCAAAATCGTCAACAGGCCCGAAACCGACAACCTCGTCATCAGCCAAAACTGAAATGGAGAGTTCATCCACTGACCCCCTTTCGAAGAACGTGCCTTTTCTCGCTCGCAAGAACCCTGCTCGAAAAGCCCGGTTCATTTTTTAATGCACTCTAATAAAAAAAAACAATTTGGCATGGAAAGCAGACTTGTTGGATTTGTTGGGGAAAGCCTATGATGTATGATCACTACCGTTCATTTAATTCTAAATGTATCGTAGAGCTACCAAGTTACCAATGTTATAAGTGAGATATCTGGCCATTGTGAAAATTAGGAGAGATAAGAAATTATATGGTGGGGTTATAACACTGCTCTTGGTACGTGTACGTGCGCTACAATAGTACGTGGCATTAATGAACTTAACGTACGTCGCTTCAATTATGCTACGTGCACCTATCAACACTGTCGACTTAAGGTTATAGATTCAATAGAGAACATGTCATCACATATTTGTACAGTTAGCTTAATTATGTACATGTAGGGTAACAAAAATCACATGCAGTCTACACGACTCGCATACCGCCGCGAATACAATTAATTACCCTAAAAATATACATGTATATTGTATATATACTGTACCCGTACAATATAAGATATGTATAGCTTACACAGAAGTCTCAATTTAGAAAACGAAGAGTGGATTTATACAAAATCCAATGAAATTTTAAATCGTAAAATGGCCAAACTGCTATAGGCCTACATTAATTTACATGCACGCGTATTGGTCTTGTGTATTTGTGTTTATCTCTCAACCGATATGAGTCCGCCATAGAAATCGTCAAGTACGCATCTTATTTTGACGGTAACATACTTCAGAATGGGGTACAGCTAGCTGGATTGCGGAAGCGGTTCAGTTTTAACCGCGCTTTCGCTTTCGAACAGAACCGCTTCCGGAAGCGTTACCCGTTTTTTGTTTCCGATACGATTACATGAGCCTTATATATATGTTGTACGTATCGTATATTTTCCATGCAAATCCTGCTAAAAGTCCTGTAAACGTCATGCATAATCCGTAGATGTGAATGACGTCATCATATGCTTACATATGATCCTCGCCCAATTGTATTGATCGATCAATGGAGTACACGCGTGTACATGTATATTGATACTCATCCCTGCTCAAGGTCTATCTATATACACCGCAACCTGCATCTATTCAATAAGGGCTCATGGGCTTTGCATCGGCCACATATGTATACGCATACTTATAGTTCATTTTGAATGGAGCGCGTTAATTTATTTCTAAGTATTTGTAAATGAATGTACATGTAAACCCAAATCCAGAATTGTCAGCAACTGACATTATTATGAGGAGAGGCGCATAAAGATTTTTCCTGAGTCGGAGCGAATGTTGTTATAAAATGCCAATAACGTTTCGGAGGTCGACGTCTAATTAGCACAACATTTGTTTTCTTTTCTCTAGCTCTCTGCATGTAGTGAGAATGTAATACCTCATTTGACAGTGTACACTCAATACTCACATGAAAGCAAATTGCATTCATGTCACATTTTGCAACATCTTTACAATATAAATGTTATCTTATCTGTATAATATATAATGACTGTACAACCTACTCGTATTATGTAATCTAAATTGACTTCTTCATTTATTAATTATCTCTCTTAAACTAAATTTTGTATCATTGAATCGCATCCTTAATTCACCGACAGACATTTCATTTTTATTGAATTGTATTCTTAATTGTTTAGCACAAACTGTGACGGAACATTCTTTCTTCTATGATAATGCAATTACTGATGATTTGCAAGATACTAAAATCATCAATTTAACCAATCATCGTTATAAAAATTAATTTCCATGAAGCGCGCAAATCTAGATTCAACAGCACTGATGTACAGTATACATGAGGTGTAGATTGTGCCTTAATTTAGAGGCTGACTTAGTGATATATTCGCTGCTGCGGTGAAAATATGGAATAGTATATAAGCGCTGACAAATACGTACCCGTAATAATGCTATATACATGCAGATATATATGTATGTACAGTATATGTAATATATACGTCTTTAATAGTATTTTTCTGAAAGCAACGTATAAAATTAGGTACAAAAGGAGTGCAAAATTAGTTATGAAGTAACAGCATCAATGTTTTTCGTCAACAGAATTTTATTATCATGATACACCAACTGAAGCCATCATTTGAAATATAAATCACAAAGATATACATGTACTTTGTTTATACCGAGGTGGATTAATCGCAATAACGGAATTCTATATTGTACATGTACATCACTATAGTATACATATTTATAGTATACAGTAATATGGTATACATAGTGTATAGGCCTACATATACTGTAACGTAAATGAGTTATATAATGTGATGATAATGTGTATAGGCCTATACCAGGTGCGCATATTTTTCAAGGGGAGGCCGAAGGAGAGCAGTAAAAGATGTCACTGACGTAGCATCGCACTGAACATATTGGGGATGCCGTATTCGCTCCACAAAAAGAACCGATCAAGGTTATTACCGATTAACCTTACCGAAGACCTTCAATACCTGAAACAAACACGGCCAAAGAAACGAAGAGAAATAGAAATCGATGTTTTTGGCTCTTTCCAATAAGATAAGCCACCCCCATACACTTAATTCATTATTACCAGCTCAAAATTTTCGTAACTCGTGAAACATATAACGCACAAAACTTCTCATTCCCAGTGGGGGCATTTCGGCCATTTTGCCTCCCTGCTCTGCCCCAATGTAGCTACGCGCATGAGGCATACTGCCTTGAGTGACTTCTATGTAATAGATCGAATCGATAATTATCATATGCATGTACTTACTGATTTTTAGACTAATACCACTGATAATTATCATGTTTACTGATTTTGGCTATCGCCACTGCTAATTATCATAATATTTACTGATTTTGGCTATCGCCACTGATAATTATCATATTTTTTAACTTTGACTAATACCACGGATAATAATGATATTTATTGATTTTGGCTAACACCACAGGTAATTATCATTTTTATTGATTGTGGCTAATACCACAGATAATTATAATATTAATTGATTGTGGCTAAGACCACAGATAAGTAATAATAGAGAGGACAAACTACACGCCTAAGTTATCATATTGGCTTTCGGGCTAACTCCCACTTGTTGGGCTAACTACGCATAAGAAGGGCAAACAACACTAATATTATAACATCGTTTGGCTAACTCCCGGCATGTGGGGCTGACAACACGCTTCCAGGAGGGCAAACTCCACGGATCGTATTTTAATAATAATAATAATAATAAATGTCTTTATTTGAAAATGAAAATCATGTCATTTACAATTTACACATGTCGTAACACGAAGCAATGGGCCAAAGTAGGAGCAATGGGAAAAGTAAAGAAAAATAAGTAAGAGGGTCACTTATCACTTTCATAAAGTGTCCGGAAAAACTCATTTCTTTGTCATCTCAGACAAATTCCAAAGCGTGACACAATGAGGGATGAAGGAGTTTGCACGGCGGTTTGTTTTCATGTACTCGTGACGGAAAAGATTTGTTCGAGGAAGATGATTTGGAAGAAGGCAGTGTGAAATATTGTCAGTGTGCATGATCGTGGAAAATGTTCTCATGGCTTGTTCTTGGCGTCTTTCGTGTAAGGATGGGAAGTCGTCACAATCGCAATCACTGCCGCAGACAATTCTGTGACAGCGTTTCCTTATCCGTTCGAGTTTTTGCGCATTCTTTTTGTTGAGTCCGACGAAAAGTGGGCAGTTGAACTCTAGGATACTCAGTATGTAGTTGTTGTAGACGGTGACGAGGTCCTTTTTGGAGACGGAACATAAGCCAATCCTTCTCAGGTATCGCAGAACATTCACTCGTCTGCCAGCTGCTTTGATAATGTAATTAACGTGAGTGTCCCACTTTAAGGATTTGTGGTAAGTGATTCCTAACACCTTCAGCTCGCTGACAATGTTTGGTAGTCGTGCTTGAAATTCAGAGCTTGGACTTGGTTTTCCAAAAAAGAGTGACTTGGTCTTTTTCTCGTTTATCACCAAGTTGCGCTCTTTGCACCAGCCATTGATGTTGTTGATTTCGTCTTTTATGGTTGACACGAACTCGGAATCCATCGAACGCTTGTACGGAATGAGTAGCGTGAGATCATCGGCATACTTTATTAGCACCGTTTGAGAGAGACTGGGTTTCAGAGAACCAACTTCAGCAGCGAAAAGGAATGGAGCTAACACCGAGCCTTGTGGCACACCCGAAGTCACTCTCACCTCGTTTGAACTTGATACACCTTGAAAGACGACTTTTTGAGTGCGCTTGTTTAAAAAACTTTCTATCCATCGGATGAATTGCGGAGGGAAGTTTCCCTGAGACAAGGTAAGGAGGATACTTTTGTGGGAAAGACGATCGAAAGCCTTGCTGAGGTCAAGAGCTATCATGGCAATGCCATCACAAGATGGAGCGTCGAGACAGCGAGTAATGCAGTCGTGGATAGCAATGTGGGCATTGAGGGTTGACGATCCAGGTCGGAAGCCGAATTGGTTGTTTCCATATAGACTCACTAATTTCTCCTTAACAGAAGTTAGAACTATA
>Ga0075481_10000529_pt1 | contig 14284 bp, 10 predicted proteins | sample DEB08_DNA_11_FD_76337 | JGI IMG/M metagenome (GOLD analysis project Ga0075481, IMG submission 76337) | Aqueous microbial communities from the Delaware River and Bay under freshwater to marine salinity gradient to study organic matter... | ecosystem: Environmental > Aquatic > Marine > Coastal ... | reverse complement strand
CACAAGCCGACGATCGCCACGGTGCGGGCGGACCTGAGCACCTCCAACACCGGCCTCGGCGAGATCATGGACATGGCCGTCTGGATCGACGTGGCGTTCTCGGGGACCGGCGACGGCGTCACCTTCAGCCACACCGACGACTGAATCGCCCTCGGGCCCGGTCTCGTCACCGCCGGTAGCGGAGCAGGCGCAGGGCGTTGAGTGCGACCACCACGGTGCTTCCCTCGTGAAGCACCACCGCCCACGCCACGTTGGTCACGCCGAGCATGCCCAACGGGATGAGGGCGCAGACCACGCCCATCGAGATGATCACGTTCTGAAGGATCAGGCGTCGCGTGGCCCGGCTCAGTCCGATGGCGAAGGGGAGCTTCGCGAGGTCGTCGGACATCAGCGCGAGATCCGCCGCCTCGAGGGCCACATCGGTGCCCTTGGATCCCATCGCCACCCCGACGGTCGCTGCGGCGAGGGCCGGAGCGTCGTTGACGCCGTCGCCCACCATCGCGGTCCGCCCGTAGCGATCGAGCATCCCTCGCACCTCGCGGATCTTGTCCTCGGGAAGCAGGCCGGCCCGAACCTCGGTGATCCCGATCTCCCTTGCGATCGCCTCGGCGACCGGGGGATTGTCGCCTGTGAGCATGACCAGATGCTCGACCCGCATCGAACGCAGGTCCTCGAGGACCTCGCCGACGCCGGCCCGTGGGCGATCGGCGAGACCGAGCACGCCGAGGAACCTGTCGCCGAGCGCGACCAGCATCACCGACTGCGCGGACTGCTCGATCTCCGCCACCGTGGACGCGATCGCCGCCGGCAACGGCGCCGCCCCCTCGCCCTCGGTGAAGAGCCGGGCACTGCCGACCCTGACCCGCACGCCGTCGAGCATGCCCTCGAGACCGCGACCTCGCTGGATCTGCACCTCGTCGGCGGGATCGAAGGCGATGCCCAGTTCCGACGCCTGGCGCACCACCGCCTCGGCGAGCGGATGGGTCGAACGGCTCTCGACCGCCGCCGCGATCCGAAGCAGTTCCGCCTGCGCAACGCCTTCGCTCGGGCGCAGCGACACCACCCGCGGCTCGCCCTCGGTGAGCGTTCCGGTCTTGTCGAAGGCGACCGCGACGACGGTGCCGAGCTCCTCCAGATGCATGCCGCCCTTGATCAGGACGCCGTTGCGGGCCGCCCGCCCGATGCCTGCAAGAACCGCCGCGGGCGTGGAGATCGCCAAGGCGCAGGGACTCGCCCCCACCAGCACGGTCATGCCTCGGAGGAACGCGACGTCCCACTCGAGCCATCCCGCGAGCGGCGGCACCACGATGATCGCGCCGGTGAACACCAGGACGAACGGCACGAACACGCGGGTGAACCGCTCGGCGAGGCGCTGGGTGGGCGAACGCTGCTCCTGCGCCTCCTCCACGAGCCGGATCATCCGACTCATGAGCGTCTCCGACGCGAGCGTGCGCACCTCGACGACGAGTCCTCCATCGCCGTTGATGGTGCCGGCGAAGACCTCGGCGCCCGGGGCCTTCTGCACCGGGCGACTCTCGCCGGTGATGGGACTCTGATCGACGTCCGACTCGCCCTCCCGGACCTCGCCGTCGACCGGCATCCGCTCGCCGCCCCGCACCACGACCACGTCGCCCGGCCGCAGCGTCTCGACCGGCACGACCTCCTCGCCGTCGCGACGCCGCACCCGCGCCGTCGCGGGCGCAAGCCGGCCGAGGGCCTCGATCGCCTTGCGGGCCTGTCCGAGGGCGTAGCTCTCGAGGCCGTGGCCGAGGGCGAACAGGAAGAGCAGCAGGCCACCCTCCTCCGGATGCCCCACCGCGGCGGCACCGACCGCCGCGATGATCATCAGCAGGTCGACGTCGAACTGGAGCTTCAGCGCCATGCGCACCGAGTTGCGCAGCACGTCGGTGCCGGCGACGAGATAGCAGCCCCCGTAGAGAACCCAGACCAGCGGTGTGCGGCTCCCGGCGGAGAGTTCGATCAGGTACCCCGCCAGCAGCAGCGCCCCCGCGATCGCGGTGATCGCCATGTCGCGATGACGGGCCAGCCGCAGGGCCATGGCGGCGGCCCGTGCGACGCGCGTCGGCGTCTCGTCGCCCAGCGCAGCCGGTTGTTTGGCGGTCACGCGTCGACGACTCGGGCGGTCGGATCGGGGCGTCGTGCCGAGAGCGTCATCGCGATCGCGATCATATTCGAGGGTCGTGTTCCACGCCGCCGACCATCACCCGGACAAGGACCTGCTCCGCCGCAACCATCACGGCCCTCGAGGGAATCGACCGGCGCGCGGCTATCCTCCGGCGGCATGACGGCCATCGAGACGAACGACGCACGAGGGCTCCTCGTGCCGATCCGCAGAGCGTTTGCGGCGGTTCGCGAACACCTCGAGGCGTTCGGGCGCTTCACGGCGTTCTGCCTCGAGACGTTCTCGCTGATCCTCGCTCGGCCCGGGAGTTGGGCCCGCTGGCGGATCATCGGCCCTCAGCTCTTCTCCATCGGCGTCGCCACGATTCCGGTCGTCGCGATCACCGGCGGCTTCATCGGCATGATCCTCGCCATCGAGGGCTACTGGCAGTTCGAGGCGATCGGACAGGTGAATCGCATGGGCGGCATCATCAACGCCTCGGTCACGCGACAGATCGGTCCGGTGCTCGCGGCGGTGATGGTGGCGGGGCGCGTCGGTTGCGCCCTCGCGGCCGAGATCGGTTCGATGCGCGTCACCGAACAACTCGACGCCATGCGGGCGATGGCCGCGGATCCGGTGCGGATCCTGGTGGTGCCGCGGGTGGTGGCCTGCATCGTGATGACGCCGATCCTCACCATCTACTCGAACCTGCTCGGTGCCAGCGGATCGTGGTTCGTCTCGACCAGCTTCCACGGCGTCTCGAGCGTGGACTACTGGTACTACACCGCCCAGTACGTGCTGTGGTGGGATCCCGCCAACGGGCTGGTGAAGAGCGTCTTCTTCGGTGCGAGCATCGGCCTGATCGCGTGCTGGAAGGGCTTCACCTGTGCGCCGGGCGCGACGGGGGTCGGTCGCGCGTCGACCGCGGCGTTCGTCCACAGCTTCATCACGATCGTCGCGCTGAACCTCGTCCTGGCCCAGTTCCTCACCGATCTCCAGATCCTGCTCGACCCTCGCGGCTTCTCCGAACTCCTCTCCTAGGGGACCTGGGCTTCGCCGGCGGGCCGGCCCGGGGATTCCGTGCCGCGAGACCCAGATCCGCCGTCCTCGGGCATCCGTAGAGTTCCACCATGCCGCTGCTCGCCCCGCCACCCCCACCGCCGCCCGCCGCGATCGCCCCCGCCACGCCGCCGATCGTGGCCCTCGGTTCCTCCCGGATCCAGGAGATCCGCTACCAGGTCACGGTCACGGGATTCTCGGGAAACCAGTGGTCCCCCGACACGCTCTCGATCCCGCCGTCGGACCTCGGGCTGTCACTGGTCATGGAGGGGCCCTCGAGTCGCGTCGACCGAAGTTCGCTGTCGGCCGCGGTATGGCTGAACAGTCGGCCGGTGCCGGATCTCCAGTCCCGATGCCGGCTGGCTCCGGGCATCGCGACGGGCAACGAGTTGGCGATCGCCCCGCTGCCGGCCTTCACCGGCCAGTCGATCCGATGGCAGACCAGCTTCCTCGTCGAGTGCTTCGACGTGGCGACCGACGAGGCCCGCGCCGCCTCGATCACCTGGCCTCGAGATTGGCCCGAGGAGGTCGAGCGGTTTCGGCGACCCGAGCCGCTGATCGAAAGCGATGCGCCGCCGGTCCGGGCGTTCGTGGAGCGCACCTCCGGGGGCCGACTTCGCGAAGTGCCGCCCTATCTCGCCGCGAAGGACCTCGTTCGCGCGGCCGTCGTCGGAGTCCGCAACCTGACCGGCAACGGCGTCGTTCGCGAGGGGTTCGCGGCGATCAACGGCATCGAGGTCAACGGATGCCTGCCGCTGCTCTCGACCGGCGACGGCACGCCCGCCGATCTGGTGTGTCTGGCCGTGGCGGCGCTGCGTGCCGCAGGAATCCCGGCTCGTCCCGTGCTGGGCGTGACCCGCTACGACGATCCCAAGCGCAAGATGCTGCTCTCCAAGGGCAACGGCCCCTGGGTCTGGGGAGAGTTCTGGCTTCCGGAGGCCGGATGGATCCCCTTCGATCCGGTCGTGATGCGACGACAATCCCTGCGCACACTCGATGTGCGAGCGCCGTGGAAGGGCTTCGCAAGTCCCGCCGGAATGAAGGAACTCGTCCCGATGGCGTGGACGTTCATGCCGACGCCACCCTTCGTCGTGAACGGATGGCCTGCCATGTGGTGGAGCACGGTCGAGGGCCTGGTGTTCGGCCCCACGGGCTCACCCGTGGGATGGAGCAACGCCTCGATCTCGGTCACGATGATCGGGCGGGGTCGCGGGAAGGCGCCCTGACCGCACTCGCGCTCTCCCGACCCTGAGCCGCGGCGGCGGCAAGCGCTTCGAGACGTCCGATCGCCCGCTCGGCCCTGGCTCGGAAGGCCATGAAGGGGAAGAGCGTCGAGAGCGCGACGACAAGGCCGGCCGCGGTCGAGACGAGCGCCTGGGCGATGCCGGCGGAAACCTCGTTCGGATCGGTGATGGCGTTCTCGCCGCCGAGCAGCTCGAAGCTGTCGATGATGCCGAGGACCGTGCCGAGAATGCCGAGCATCGGCGCCGCGGTGACGATCGTGGAGAGCCCGATCATGAATCGGTCGATCGCAGGACGAACCGCGTCGGCGGCCTCCGCGGCGACCGCCTCGGTCGCGCCGTGCTCGGCGAGGATCCCGGCGAAGCGGGCGTGGACGTCTGCCTGGTCGCCGGCGATCGCGAGCACCTCGGCGGTCCGACCCTGACGCAGCGCGGCAGCGAGCCGCGAGACGTCGCGGCCGCGGTTCCGCCACCAGAACCAGAGCCGCTCGATGACGAGCGAGATCGAGATCACGCTGAGGGCGAGCAGCGGCCACATCGCGACCCCGCCGCGGTCCATCAGCTCCAGAAATCCGCTCGGTTCGTTCGGCACGCTGCGAATCCTAGAACGTTGGCGGAACGTTGGTGGAACGTCGGCGAACCGTCGGCGGAAAGTCGGCCCGATCCGCCCGGATAGACTTCCCGAGGCATCGCCGCCGCCGAGTCCGCCCATGCCCTCGACACCGCCCTCCACCGAATCCAGCTCGTCGCCCTGCGACTCCTCCGCCGGTTCCGCGCCGGCGACCTCGACGCTGCTCGACAAGATCGAGCGGGCGCTGGCAGATCGTCTCGACGCCCAACCCGATCCCCCACCGAGGCTGCTCGCCGCGGCCCGCCATGCGGTGCTCGGGGGCGGCAAGCGTCTGCGTCCGATCCTCTGCCTGCGGGCGGCGCTCGCGGTCGGCGGACGCATCGAGGACGCGGTCGACGTCGCTTCGGCGGTCGAGTTCGTGCACGCGTTCAGCCTCGTGCACGACGATCTTCCGGCGCTCGACGACGACGACCTGAGGCGTGGACGTCCCACCGTCCACAAGGCCTTCGACGAGGCGACCGCGATCCTCGCCGGCGACTTCCTCCTCGCGGTGGCCGCCCAGTCGGCCGCAGCCAGCCCGGTCGATGCGGGACGGGCGACGCGGGAACTCCTCGCCGCGACCAACGAGATGATCTTCGGCCAGCTGCAGGACACCCTCGGGGGCACCGACCCCTCCCTGCCCGAGGCCGACCAGTTGCGGGCCATCCACGCCCGAAAGACCGGGGCCCTCATCGCGGTGTCCTGTCGCCTCGGAGCCCTCGCGGGCCGCGCGGACGAGCCGACCGTCGCGGCCCTCGATCGCTTTGGAGGGGTTCTCGGTCAGATGTTCCAGGCCGTGGACGACCTGCTCGACGAGACCCAGACCACCGAGCATCTCGGGAAGGCGGCGGGCAAGGATCGCGAGGCCGGCAAGCTGACCTACCCCCGGATCCATGGGATCGAAGGCACCCGCCGCCTGATCGAGTCGATGCGGGAGTCGTCGCTCGCGGCGATCTCGGATCTCGGCCTCGTCGCCGATCCGCTTCGGGACCTCGTCGAGGATCTTGCGGTTCGGACGAGGTAGCGCGAACCGGCCCCCGAGACTGGGCGTCTCACCCCGCTCCGGATCGCCGCAACCTTCGAGAACGCCGCGAATTCGCGTTCGACCGCTATCATCGGAATCGCATCGGCAGCGTCCCCGAAGACGGAGACCGCGGGCTCGGCTCGCTCGATGCCGGAATCGCTCCCGGCGAGGCGGAGATCCGCGACTCGACCGGTGTTCGCAACCTCGACCCGAGTGCCCTCGTCGATGCAGACCACGCTCCTGTCCGGCATCCAGTCGCCCGCCGACCTCAAGAAGCTGCCCATCGATCGGCTGCCGCAACTCGCCGCCGAGATTCGACACGCGATCTGCGATCAGATCTCCCGGAGCGGCGGCCACCTCGCCCCGAATCTCGGCGTGGTCGAGCTCTCGATCGCCCTCCACTACGTCTTCGACTTCGGACACGATCGCCTGCTGTTCGACGTCGGACACCAGTGCTACCCCCACAAGCTGCTGACCGGCCGACAACCTCTGCTCGGCAAGCTCCGACAGCGCGGCGGCATGGCCGGCTTCCCCGACCCCCGAGAGAGCGACTACGACCTGTTCATGGTCGGGCACGCCGGCACCGGCATCTCGACGGCGGTCGGCATGGCCCGTGGCGACCAACTCAACGGCGACGCCGCGAGCGCGGGGTCGTCCGACGGCCGCCGCGTGGTCACGCTCGTCGGCGATGCCAGCATCGTCAACGGCGTGGCCATGGAGGGCCTCAACAACGCGGGCACGTTGAAGCGGCAGTTCCTCGTCGTTCTCAACGACAACGGCATGTCGATCGCGAAGCCCCAGGGCGCGATGGCCGCCTACTTCGATCGCGTGCGCCTCAGTCACTCCTACGGGGAGTTCAAGAAGGCCGCGAAGGACCTCGCCAAGCGAATCCCCGGAGGCGGCGTGCTCGCCGACGCCTATCACCGGATGGGTGAGATGAGCAAGGCGATGATCTCCGAGGACGCGTGGTTCGAGAAGTTCGGACTGGTGACGGTCGGCCCCATCGACGGGCACGACCTGCCCACGCTGATCGACTTCCTCAACGAGGCCCGAGAGTTCGACCGCCCGATGCTGCTGCATGTGAAGACGGTCAAGGGCAAGGGCTTCGAGTTCGCCGAGGGCGACTCCTGCACCTTCCATTCGCCGAGCCCGTTCGACGTCGTCGCGGGCGACGGCGGGGACGACGCCAAGCTCGTCTCGGAGGGCTGCCGCGTCGAACTGAAGAAGAGCGGCCGCAGCTTCACCAGCGCCGTCGGCGAGGCCATGGTCGAGCTCATGAACCGCGACGAGAAGGTCGTCGCCTGCACCGCCGCCATGCCCGACGGCACCGGCATCGCGAAGGTGCTCGAGGCCCATCCCGATCGGGCCTGGGACACCGGCATCTGCGAGTCGCACGCCGCCGACATGATGGCGGGCCTCGCGAAGACCGGTTGGAAGCCGTTCATGGCGGTCTACTCGACGTTCCTCCAGCGGGCGTTCGACCAGTGCTTCCAGGAGGCGTCACTCCAGGGTCTGCCGCTTCGACTCCTGCTCGACCGCGCGGGCCTCGTCGGCGGCGACGGCGCGGTCCACCACGGCTTCTGCGACGTCAGCCTGCTTCGAGTGCTTCCCGACGCCTGCCTCATGGCGGCGATGGACGAGCCGAGCCTCGAGGCGGCGATCGAGTTCATGGCCGGACACGACCGCGGACTCTCGGCACTGCGCTACCCGCGCGACAAGGTCAGCGATCTCTTCACGGACGATCCCTGCCCACCCTTCGAGTTCGGCAAGGCCCGCGCCCTCCTTCGACACGAGCGACCCGATCTGGCCGTGCTGGGATACGGCGTGATGGCGATCGAAGCCGTGGACGCGGCGCGGGAACTCGAGGGCGAGTACCGCATCGACGTCTACGACGCGAGGTTCGCCAAGCCCGTCGATCACGCCCTGCTCTCCGATCTGCTCGGACGCGGGATCCCCGTCGTCACGGTCGAGGACCACTCGATCGTCGGCGGATTCGGCGCGGCGGTGCTCGAGGCGTGCAGCGAGCACGGCCTCGACGGTCGCCTCGTCACCCGGCTCGCCCTTCCCGATGGATGGATCCACCAGGGATCCCGCAGCGAGCAGCTGGCCGAAGCGGGGCTCGATGCGGCGTCGATCGCTCGCGCGATCCGCGACCGCCTCGATCAGGTTCCCGTCGTGGACACCGCCGGCACGCCCGCCAAGGCCGAAGCCGTCAGGCGCTGAGTCGTCGGGCGCTCAGTCGCCGGGCGCCGAATCGAACGATCGCCGCGAACCGTGGTCGACGACGCAGGCGGCCCCCGCCGACGACGATCCATCGGACCCCCGTCACGCTCGACTAGTAGTGCAGGTCCTTGACCAGTCCCTGGTTGGTTCGATCGATCGGAGCGACGAAGAGCGCGAAGCTCTCGAAGATGCGACGGGCGAGGCGCTCGGCCTCGGGCAGTCGCTCGGCGGTCTCGGCATCGGTCCCCGATGCACCCGCCGCGGAAAGCGCCGCCTGCACCCCGCCGAGATCGAGTTCGAACCGAGGCAGGAACCCGTAGGTGCGAAGTCCGCCGTGAAACGCGGCGACACCACCTCCACCGAACGTCCATAGCGGTCGGGCGTCCTTGGGGAGCTCGGCGATGCCACACGCACCGGCGACGACCCGCCTCCTCGCGACCGTCGGCAGTGGCCTTCACCTCGTGCCATCCCGCCGCGGGCGATTCCCCGGAGGCCCCGCCGAGCGCGGTCGCGAGCACCGCGGCACCGTCGCCGAGGCCGATCGTCGGAAGTTCGGACGCGTGCGCCTCGGCGAGCAGTTGCGAAAGGCCGTCCGGTGCAGCCGCCGACGCCATGTGCCCGCAAAGGACCACGGCGCCGATGTCGTCGAGATCTCCGGGCAGGGCGTCGCCCGAATCGAGATGCACCGTCTGGAGTCGATGGCCGTAGTCGCGAAGGATGCGGGTGAGCGAACCCCCGCCGAGTGCGTCGAGTTGGATGAGAAGCGTCGCCATGGAGCGCGAGAGCGTACGGGCGGGAGGACGCCCGCTCAACCTCGCCGCTCAGGTCGGGTCGGTCGTCGGCGCGCCGGCCCGTTCGATCCAGATCGCCGCATCGTGTCCGTCGAGGTGATCCTGGCGGAAGGCCACCCGCGGCGAGAGGCCCATCGCGAAGCGAAGCATGGCGACCGTCGAGAATCGCCGGGCCGGGGTCAGATCCTCGGGGCCGGTGCGGTGGTGGCGGTCGGAGAGGAAGTTGAAGCAGACGCCGATCGAGACCCGCTCGAAGACCGCCGCGACGACCCGCCTCGCCTGCCGCTCGGACAGCGTGTTGAGGCTTCCCGACAGCACGGCGACGTCCGCCCGGAAGGCGTCGAGATCCTCCGGACGGCGCACGAAGTCGTAGCTCTCGACGGTCCACGCGGCCGGCGCTTCCCGTCGAGCGGTCTCGGCGAGTTCGGGAACCGCCTCCACCCCGAGTCCCGCCGCGATGGCCACGCCCTCTTCGGAGAGGAAGGCTGCGAATCCACCGGTTCCGCAGCCCAGATCCGCCACCCGGGCACCGACGAACCTCGATCGGCCGGGCAGTTCGACCAGCACCTCGAACCGGCGCCGCTGGGCTTCGCGACTTCTCCAGAGTTGCGCTTCGAACGAGCCGCCGTGCTCGGCCGCCGCTTCGAGATAGGGACGCAGGTAGGACGGCGACGAGCGAGGCATGGTCGAAGCGTAGCGTCGCCGGGACGCTCTTCGGCACGAGACGCGCGATCCACATGCCCCCGACCGTAGGATCGCCGCGTGCGGTCGACCCTTGCGCCATCATGGTCCTCCCGTCCGCGTGCGAAGCGGCGTGCCTTGCCATGGGCGCCGTCGCCGGCACGGAGACTCTTCGCCACGACGACGGCGGTGCTGGCCGCCGCGATCGCGGCGCCGCTCGCCGCCGCCCCGGTCGCGGTCGGCCCGCCCCCCATGCGTGTCGAGTCCGACTCGCTCGACCCGGCCTCTCTCGATCGGGCCGTCGAGGCGCTGGTCGATGGCCTGCTTGCCGCCAAGGACCCGAACTCGTTCTGGGAACCGAAGCGTGTGCCGGCCGACGAGAGTTCGACCCAGGCGTTCGGTTGGACCGCCATCGTGCTGCTGGCCCTCGTCGAGAGTGGGGTGAGTCCGCAGGATCCGCGCATCGCCGACGCCGTCGCGGCGCTCGCCACGGCCCGGCTCGAGGGCACCTACGCCGTCGCGGTCCGCACCATGCTCGGGGCCACGCTGCCGGACCGTCATCGTCCGATGCTCGAAGGCGACGTGCGTTGGCTGCTCGATGGCTTCAGCCGGCGCAGCCGTGGTTGGGACTACGTCAAGCGGCCCAACTCGGCGCGCGAGGACAACTCGATCAACCAGTTCGCGTCGCTCGCGATCTCCGACGCGGCGGGGCGCGGCATCGAGGTGCCGAACGAACTGTGGTCGCTGCTCGAGGCCCGAACGCTCGCGATGCAGCGCCCCGACGGCGGTTGGACCTACGAAGGGCGAGGCGAGCCCCGAGGATCGATGACGGCGGCGGGCGTGGCGACCTTGTTCATGCTCGACCGCCAACTCGATCCGCGACGACGGGAACGCCGCGCCGCCGCGGACGCCGTCGAACGAGGTCTCGCCTGGCTTTCCGATCGGTTCGATCCCGATCGAAACCCCGGTCACGCCCTGCACGAGCTCTACTGGCTCTTCAGCCTGGAGCGGGCGGCGCTGGCCGGCGGAATCTCCCGACTCGGCCGCCGCGACTGGTTCCGGGAGGGTGCCGCATCGATCATCGAACGCCTGTGCGAGATCGACGCCGACGGAACCTGGCGACTGAGGACCACCACCCCGCGCGGCCGGGCGATCCGGTGGCACGAGCACGCCCTCGGCCTCCTCTTTCTGCTGCGGGGGCGCACGCCGGTCGCGTTGGGGGTGCTCGCCGAATCGGGAGAGGACGCCCTGACCGCCGGCCGATTCGCTGGGGAGCTCTCCGAGTGGATGGGCGACACCGCCGAACGGGAGTTCAACTGGCTTCGCCTCGATCCCGACGACGCCGTCGACACCTGGCTCGAACCCGCGCTGATGTGGTGGAGTCCGGACTCCGCGACGCGGATCGACGGCGACGAGGCGTTCCGAACACGCCTCCGGCGATTCGTCGATCTCGGCGGTCTGCTCGTCGTCGACCTTGGCGCCCTCGATCCGCGACAACGAAGAATCGTTCGCGATCGCCTCGGGCAGCTCCGGGTTGGGGCGACATGGCGAGAACTCGACGATGAACACCCCGCGGTCTCGTCGCTGTTTCGGATCCCGCCTCGCCGCTTTGGACTTGAAACGCTGTCCGACGGCGTGCGGGATCTGGTCGTCCTCGACGATTCCGGTCGCCTCGCCCGCGGACTCGGCGCCGGGCCGATTCGCGGCATCGAGGCTCGTCGGATCCTGTTGAACCTCTGGATGCTGTCGGTCGAGACCGATCGATCCTGGCCGCGTCTTCGGCGCTGGACGCCTCCCGAGCAGGACACGCCCTCTGCGGCATCGCCCCGACTTCGACTGATCGATCTGCAGCTTGAACCGGCCTCGACCGGACCGGAGCCGGAGGCTCCGGCCTTCATGCGACGGGCGATCGGCGAACGCCTCCGCGGGACGATCGACCTGCGCCGTATCGCCCTCGAGTCGGCCGATTCCCTGCTTGCGACCGCCGGCGACGGCGACGTGCCGACGATCCTGCTGCTTCGAGGCGTCGTCGCCCCGGAGTGGAGCGAGGCGAGGTGGAACGCGCTCGCCGAACTCGTTCGCGAGGGCCGGGTCCTGCTCGTCGAGACCGTGGGCGGGCGCGGCGAGTTCGCCACCGCGGTCGAGCGGGAACTCGCGGCGCGGCTCGACCGGACGGTGGTGCCGCTTGTCGGGGATCCCCTGCTCGCCGGCGACGAGTCCTCCGGCCGGGCCGATCTGCGACGCAGCGCCTATCGACCCTCGACCGCCCGGCGGACGGGCGCCGGGCGTTCGGCGTGTCGCCTTCGCGGTCTGCGCTTGACCGAACCCGAGCCGCGCCCGGCCGTTGCCGACGGAGAGGCCGTGTCGCAGCCGCCACTGCCACCGCCCGAGGTCGTCTTCAGCACGCTCGACCTGAGCCATGCGATGCTCGGTCGGCCCCGCGAGGGTCTCGACGGCTACGCCACCGCCTCGGCGATCGAGCTGCTGGATCGGATCGCGTCCGATCTGATCATCGCCCGGGACGCACGGTCCGTCGCGGCGCCGTGAGCCGGCGCGATCGCTCCGCGGTCGCAGGCCTCGCCGCGGAACTCGCGCGGCGGCTGGCGTCGTGGCGCCCGTCGCTGTCGCAGCCGTCGACGGGTGACGCCTCGAATCCCCGCGCCGCGACGCGCACCGACGCCCACCTCGGCGAAGCGCTCGCCGCCGCGCACCTCGAATCGCTCGGGTACGCCGTCGTCGCTCGCAATCTTCGGATCGGGCACGACGAGGCCGATCTCGTCGTGGTGGTGCCGCCCGATCGCGACGCCGACCCGCCGGTGCTCGCGATCGTCGAGGTCAAGACGACGCGGGCCCTCGCGGCCCCTCCGCACCTGCGGATCGATGCGGGCAAGAGACGGCGGCTGATTCGCCTCGCCGAACGTCTTCTGGCCCGCCACGAGCTCGCCGACGCCTTCCTGCGCTTCGACGCGGTCGGCGTCGATCTCGCTCGCAAGCCACCGAGGCTCGAACATCTGCCCGGCTGCTTCGAAGCCACCTCGCCGACCGGCCGGAGGCATCGAGGCTCGCGACGGAGCGAGTAGCTCGACGCCGCTCTCGAGTCCGATTCGGCATGTCCACCCGCCATTCCCGCGATTCGGCCCCAGCGGCGGGCGGTGGCGCACGCCGCGGCGTGCTGGCGGTCGACGTCTCCCCCATGGAATCCGCATCGGGGTCGCCGCGCAGTTCGATCGCGCCGCATCCGGCGGTACGCTGAAGGCATGGTCCCGACCGCCGTGATGATCGCGATCCCGGCCATCGCGTGGGCGCCGCCCGGCGAGATCGACTTCAATCGCGACGTGCGACCGATTCTGGCGGCGAACTGCTTCGCCTGCCACGGGTTCGACGAGCACGCCCGGAAGGCCGGACTGCGCCTCGACGTCGCCGAGTCGGCGTACGCGTCGAGCGACGGCGTCACGCCGATCGTGCCGGGAGACCCAGACGCCAGCGAGCTCTGGCGGCGCATCGCGTCGCCCGATCCCGATGAAGTCATGCCCCCGCCCGAATCGCACCGCGAGCTCGACGCTCGCGAGCGCAACCTCATCCGGCAGTGGATCGAGGAAGGCGCCCCGTACGCCCGCCACTGGGCGTTCGTTCCACCGCGGAAGGTGGACGTGGATCCGGACGTCCCGTCGCCGATCGATCGGCTGGTCCGCGTCCGCCTCGCCGACGAGGGCCTCGCCCCGGCGCCGCCAGCCGACCGCGCCACGCTGCTGCGCCGGGTCGCCCTGGATCTCGTCGGACTGCCGCCAACGGCCGACGAGATCGCAGCGTTCGTCGCCGACCCCGACCCCGACGCGTACGAGCGTGCCGTCGACCGCCTGCTCGCAAGCCCGCACTTCGGCGAGCGGATGGCCCTGCCGTGGCTCGACGCCGCCCGCTACGCCGACACCAACGGCTTCTCGATCGACGGTGGCCGCCACGCCTGGCCGTGGCGGGACTGGGTCATCCACGCCTTCAACACGAACAAGCCCTACGACCGGTTTCTCCTCGAGCAGCTCGCCGGCGACCTGCTGCCCGACCGGACCGACGAGACGCTTGTGGCGACCGGCTTCCAGCGGAACTCGATGATCACCCACGAAGGGGGAACCATCGCCGAGGAGAATCTCGTCAACTACGGCGTCGATCGCGTTCGCACCTACGGCGAGGCGGTGCTGGGACTGACCCTGGCGTGCGCCCAGTGCCACGACCACAAGTACGACCCGATCTCGCAGCGGGACTACTACCGCGTCTTCGACTTCTTCAACCAGACGACCGAGCCGTCGCACGGGGGCGACGGCGGCGTGAACGCGAGCCCGGTCGCCATGCTGCGATCGCCGCTCGCCGCCGGCGACGAGGCGATCCTCCGGACCCACATCGCCGAACTCGAGAACCGGTTGGCGAATCCGGATCCCATCGCAATCGCAGCGTGGGAGGAGCGCCGGCGTGCGGAACTGGCCGCGCGTGGGAGAGATCTCGCGCTCCATCCCGCGAAGCTGCTCGAGATCAGCACCCCCA
>Ga0075481_10000510_pt1 | contig 14490 bp, 12 predicted proteins | sample DEB08_DNA_11_FD_76337 | JGI IMG/M metagenome (GOLD analysis project Ga0075481, IMG submission 76337) | Aqueous microbial communities from the Delaware River and Bay under freshwater to marine salinity gradient to study organic matter... | ecosystem: Environmental > Aquatic > Marine > Coastal ... | reverse complement strand
CGATTATCAATCAGCTCTCTTGGATTTGTTAAGCCACCTTTGACAACCATGTATCTTGGGTTGTTGGTGATCATAGCGTGGTCAAGGATTGATCTTGTAAGGACTGTACGGGCGTTCTGTGTAGCCACTAGCTTCTCAGCAAAGTTACTACCGTAGAAAGCGTGTGGTATTGGTAGAGGAGCAAAGCATACAAATGGTATGCGGTTTGTCTCTTCCATTTCTAGTAGTACGTTACCAGCCTTGAGGACGCGGTATAACTTCGCTACTCCTGTACCTTCGACATCCAGCTTTATGTATGCCTCATAGACCATGATGTTGCGTACTTGGTCTTGGTAGCCATGACTGTTGTGGCCTCTGTCAGCTCCTATGTCGTCATGACGTGCAAGTATCTCTGCATCAGTCTCTAGCTCTACATCTTCGTGTGAGTCGCCAATCTTCTCTAGCTTATCCTCACTGAAGCCCATTTCTCGTAACTCTGATAAGGTTTTACGGGTTCTATGGGCAACGAAGTTTACTGTCGATAAACTAACTGCTTGGCTTTCGATCAACAGCTCTTCTGGTGGTACAGGCTCAACGCATACTTTACTTGTCTCACGTGGCGTTGAGATAACACCAGACAAAAGACCGTTCTCGTCTTCTTTGCTATCGACAAGATCAACATCTTCTTCTGCAAGAACCATGTCCAGCTCATCCTGTGTAAGACCCTCGAACTCTTTAAGGTCTTCCTCGAAGCTCTCTTGCCAGAATACTTTTGCTGTACCTACACGGGCTACTAGACCGTCATGGATGACTGAACGGAATAGACCAAAACCGTCATTCTGTCTGAACAGGACATAATCTGTATATGCGCTACAAACAGCCGCTAGAGTCACGTCTTCGTAACCCTGTGGTGCAAACTTCACGATCTTGTTGCCACTAGAGAATGTCTCTAGCAGTGCGGCCTTCATGGACTCTACGCTGTCATATACATCTTGTGAAACGTACTTAGAGTTACCGTCATGGGCTGGCTTTGGTAGGGTTGCGTTATAGTAGTCAGTGACTTTCTTACGCTCTCTAGCAAGATCGCTGTCATAGTAGCCGATTGACTGCCGTATGTTAGTGTCAAGGATAGCTACAATATCATCGTCTTCTAGCTTCTCATATTCTTCTACTTTTGCCATGTTTTAGACCATTTCCAAGTAAAGTTCCGAAGGTGTATCTACAGGTTCCCACGCTCCTTCGTGTACGTGGTTAGCCAATGCAAGGCTCATCACACAGTCATCGAAGCAGGACGGTTCAGCTTCCATCGCACCACTTTCAGTAACGATGTAAGTCATCATCTCGCGGATAGTCGTTTTGTCGTTAAGCTCGATCTCTTCTTCACGAACTGAAGCTCGTAGTTGATCGATAATTAAAGGTTTTGTTTTAGAGGTTGTTGTAAAACCTAGCTTGACTGTTTCTCTGTCAGTTAGCTTGTCTATTTGTACTTCTGTGTAGAAGTTTGGATAAGCAAAGTCCTTACCTAAACGAGTACAAGTCAGTATTCCATGTGAGTTGTTTTCAACGATGATAAATGCTTCGTTGTAATACTCCCCCAAGGCTTTGAGGACTTCCGCAAAGTAATCGGGGTGAACTTGTCCTCTCCATGTAGCAACTTGTCGCTTCTTGGAGTCGAGGACTTGGGCAACAGACCAGTCACCGTTCCTGACCCCCATAGCAACGTCAGCCCCAATGACATACTGCATACCCCCATCATGTTTCATGTAAGTTGTCAGCTCACCTCTGATGTTAGGTAGGAAATCGTCACCTTCTAGTGCAAGACGGTCTTCAACATCGCGTGTATCACTAAGTTTATTCTGGAGCTGTTCTGGGTTGAATACGGGACGACCAGTCGTCAGGAAGGCTTCTTCTGGTTCAGAAGGATACTCCTGTCTAAACAAGTCGATCCCGTTTTGAGCAACTTTACGTCTTCTAAACATGAGCTGGGCATCAGATAGATCATACTTCTTAGCCAGTTCTTGTTCTTCTGGTGTTTGCTCGAAGTTAGATGGAACATCCTCGATATAAGTTGGATCAACATACCAAGGAATGAATACAGGAATAAAACCATTGGTTCCTTCTTTTGCACCCACCCATAAATCGTGATAGGTGCCTGTTACACCATTCGCCGTACTCTCGATAAACACAGTAGTGCCAGCAGTATTCGGTACAGCTTGTGCCAAACCATTCCATATGTCCTGAGCCGATGATTTAGGCCAGAAAGCAAGTTCTGAGGCATGGACATGGGTGAGTGTTTCACCTCGACCAACGGAGTCACCGCCAGCCGTTGCAACGACATAACTGGAGTCAAGTACATCAAAGGAAAGTTCCCTTCTACTACTGTATTTGGTGTGGGGTTTCAGTATGTCGGGACAGTGTTCGTGGTATCGCTTAGTTAGATCAAACAAAGCCCTTGTACTGTCGGCGTGGTGAGTAATCACCATAGCTTTACGGGCTTTTTGTTGAGACACAGAGAAGTATAGATAGCCGCCCGTGTAGGTCGAAAGACCTTGCTGTCTAGCTTTCAGGATTATGATCCTGATCTTACCTTCTGATTTGAGTTGTTTTTGTACAGCTTCATCTAGGATTTGCTGTGCTGGGTTGAGTTTTAGTGGAGCAATCTCACCAGCTTTAGTTCTTATCTTCAGTGCAGAGTTAGCATAAAAAGGAAAGTCTAGTAGTAGTCGCTTACGAACCGCTTTTAGCTTCTGGTTCACTATCGTCTTCTACAAGTAGGGAAGCTAAGAAGTCTTCTGCTTTAGCTACAGCTACTTCGGACTTTGCCACAGGTTTCTGCTTGGTGAAGTCTAACACTAGCCTTGCGGCTGATAGACGCTCACGGGTCTCACCCTGCATCTTCATGACCTCAACAGCGGTCTTGAGTGCTTCTTTTGCGTATTCGTCTTCTACGCCATACTTTTCTGCCATAACTTCTACTACCTTTTCTGCTTCCTTTTTAACTTCCACTCTCATGGTGTCGGCTTGCTCTTTCCGAAGACCATCAGGTGTACCTTTAGGCCGACCAGCGTTCTTACGCTTCTTGTTCGACCATTGCTTACGTAACTCTCGACCCTCTGGTGTTTCCATCAGAGTCGAGAAGTAGTTTTTCTTGGGTGCGCGTTGTGGACACTTACCGTTACCCTTCTTAGGGGGCGACTTTAGTCGCGGTTCTTTAGGTGCGCCCATCTAACTTTAATGGTACACGGTCTTTTATAAGACCAATCGTACTTTCAATATCTGGAAGATACTCTGTAGACTCTGTGTAATTAAAGAAAGTAGATAAAAACTTTATTTCTTCTACAGCTTCGTCTGTTAAGTCCTCGCCTTGTTCTTTTAGTATTTTATTTACAGCTTCAAAAGCATCAGTCATTTGGGAGCCTCCCATTTAACAGCAAAGATTCTATTAATGTTGTGAACTCTGTACCGACTAAATCTTTTCTTCCCATAAAGTATAATGAGAAGTTTTCGGCAAACCATTCCTTTGTATTATAGACACTATACCCAGAAGGTTGAAGGTCTCCGTTTTGTCCTTTTATTAAACTATCTGCTCTAGATTTCATCCATATTTCTATAGGACGATGACGTGCGCTACTTTGAATGTTATTAGAATAATTAGGGTCTTGTAGCATGGTTTGATGAATGTGATGGCCTAGTTCATGAACTAGAGTTTTTAACACACGGTCAATACCGTTGTCGAAATACTCTACCGCATTGTAAGGTCTTTGATCAACTGGATCACCTATTTTCCATGTTGATGCAGAAAAAGATTTAACACCTGCGTTTAATTTATCTATGAGCGTGTGGATTTCACGCTTTTCTAAAAACGCATAGTCTTTTCTATCTTCTAACCTTGCTAATTCTTTAGATGCTTGTGGATCACTTTTAATTGATCTAAGTTTATCTATCTTAATACTATTATCAGGGTTTATTAAATCATACTTTCTTAGAAAAGCGTCTAAATCTTTTTCTATTGACTCTATTTTATTGCCAACATCTTTAAGCTCTAAATACAGCTCATTAATTCTTGTTTCTTTTTCTTCTTTACTTAATTCTGGGTTTTGTAAATATGCAAGCCTAGAGTTCATGGTACTAGGATTCAAACTCATGACCCCATCACCCATAGAAGCCGCCGCCTTACTATTATTAGTAGTTTTGAAACCCCGTATTCTTGGAACACCCTCGAAACGATCACTAATATTGTCTAAGAACGGCTTTATGGATGCAATTACAGATACTGTATGATCATCAAAGTCTTTACTAAAATTGGCTTTACCAAAATCAGTGTCTGAACCATTAAATGTTCTAAAGTCTTTGTTTACATATCTGTTATCTTTTTGTGCTTCCTTAAATTGTTTAGTTAAAGCCTTTTGTAACTCTAAGCGGCTCCCAACAACTAGATTATCCCGTGTTATATTGTGATTTATAGGATCAGTTTTATTTGACTGAGGTTGTGGCTGAGGTTGTGGCTGAGGTTGTGGCTGGGGTTGTGGCTGAGGTTGTGGCTGAGGTTGTGGCTGAGGTTGTGGCTGAGGTTGCTCCTGACCTTGGTTTCTACGTGCGTTCTGCTGTGTCTCAATACGGGCTATATACTGGCCTAAGTATTGATTAGCTTTCTCTACGTTACCATTGTTGGCTTGTAGTACCTCGATGGCGTCCTGTAGCTCCTGCCTAGCGCGACCAAGTGGATCAAGACCTAGATCATCGTTCTTGTAGGTTTCCAGCTTAGACTTGATGATGCCCTTAGAGAAACTGTCTACAGATGTGTCGGCATCTAAGGCATCAATCAGTGATTGTGCAAAAGCTCTGTTAGCCTCGATGCCACGTTTGATTGCTTCATTTTCTCTATAACGATTTATGGCTCCATCATCAGGCTGTCTTACTTGTTTAGCCTGTGTTGTGCCATTCATAACCATTGAGTTAATTACTCTTATAAGGTTAGACAAACCCTCAATTCTACCGCCTTGTCTCAAGCTCTTGAGTGCGCTTGAAGCAGATATTGAATAAGCGTGTGATGATGGGTAATTTCTAACGATCTCAGCAAGAGCAATCTCTATGTTTCTCAAGTCCATACCTGTGCCTTTTAACAGGACGTCTTGAGGGCTATCAGGATTGTAGCCAACAGATTGACGTGTACCATCCTTGTACATCTGGATGTTCATCTCTCTGTCGCGGTCTGCTTTAGCGGCTTCCTCAGCTCTCCTACGTGCGTTTTCAGCTTGTTGCTGGCGGCGTTTCTCTGCGGCCTCACGTTTCTTACGTTCAATCTCTGCTTGTCTTGCTCTAAAAGCGGCAAGACCCTTAGCTCTAGCTGAAGAACCAGCAGAGACCTGCTGTCCTGACTTACCACGGTTGTTCTTGATGAACTTAGCAACACGGCTTCTACGGCCTGTCACAGCGTCCACAATACGACCAGTAGCCGCTATGCCACCCTGTAGTGCTAAAGATGCACCGCCTGTCTGGAAGGCCGCACCGCCTGTTATCAAGGGTCTCAGCATACGTTCAGTAGCGATCATGCCTGTGTCGTACCCTGCACGACCACCGATAGGGGACATGAGGTCGGTGTATTGTGATAAACCACCTACATATCCAGCTTTGTGAAGAGCTGTGAGTTCGTTACTCTCTCGCATAAGATTGAGGAGTTGCTGGCCTTCTGTCGTGCCGCCCACTAGCTCTTCTACAACCGCTAATTGGTCATTGGTTACTATGCCTTTGACCTTATTCTTGGCGTTCTTGATAGCTAAACGTGCTTTTGCCTTCTTTTCAGCTACAAGTGCAGTATCGCCTTTTCTTTTGTTCAAGGTTGTTTCGTTAGTCTGGTTCAAACCGTCTGTAGCTAAGTCAATTTCACTGGCAATCTCAGTATGAGCGTTATCGACAGCATCGACAGCTCCCTTTGACCCCATTTTGCCTACATTCTTGAGGTTCATACCGTTACCAGTAGCAATACGGTCTACTCTGGTGGCAAAGTCGCTTCTAGCGGCTTGTACTTCGGGTGTAACTTCCTCTTGTGCCATACCAGTGACGTTCTGGACGCCTCTACCAGTGGCTTTGGCTGTTTCTATGGCTGTAGTTGTCGTACCACCCATAGTTCCACCAAGAACTGCCGCATCAATACCACGATCAATAAGCTCATCTTTGGTATATTCGCCGCCCTGAGTGACTGCACTGCCTACAATAGCCGCTTCCTGTGCTGTTTCTGTAGCCGCCTCGCTACCAAAGGACTTCAAAATGCGTTTACCGATGTTCTTGGCGGCATTTGGATGACCAGCTTTGATAAGTCGCTCAACAAGCTCTTGACCACTAAGTTTAGCTAGGTCTGACGTAGGAATAACCTTGCCAGCACCGAACTTGTCTAGGATACCGACAATAACACCTGTACCAGCCGCTACCTTACTGTCGTAATCACCTGTCTTATCTTCTTGCTCCATAGCTGACTCACCAGCACCCATGAGTCCTGATGTAGCCAATGTACCACCACCGATAAGTAAAGCGGCTGAAGCAGAGAATGGAGCTGTTAAAGCGGCTAGTCCTGTTCCTGCAATGGCAGTACCACCAGATGCGGCGTTCTCCATTGATTTCTCAGCGATCCAGCCAAGTGCATTGCTTATACCACCCTTGTTATATGTCTCACGCAGAGAACCAGTGTATGTAGGCTTGTAGCCCCCAGCGGCTATATCTTTGTCCTGCTGTGCAACTACGTCAGAACCAAACTGCTTTACTGTATCAGAACCGACAAGATCACCTGCAACCTCAACGCCTTTGCCGAGCATTTGCTGTGCTTTGTCTACTGAGTAAGCTAATGCACCATCAGTGCCTTGTTGTTGCTGTGGTTGTTCTCTTGATGCAAGCTCGGTTAGGACTTCGTTCAGTTGCTGTTGAGATATGTTGTCGGGTATCTCGTAGAGTGAAGAACCTACTTGGTACTGAGCCATTTATTACCTCTGATTTAAGGGGTTACATTAGTCACTGTGACACCATTGATGGTCTGGGTATTGCTATTGCCCTGAGCTGGTGAACCACCACTATAGTTGGGTGTTCCAAAAGGTCTGTTACCGTAACCATGAACAATGTCTAGGTAGGCTTCACGTAGCTTCAACAAGTTCCGCTTTAGCTGTTCTGGTGACTGCGATTGTTCCAAGTTACCAAGTACAGACTGTAGGTACTCGTTCTCTTTCTCAGATACGTTACCCAAGGCACCGCCTGTAGGTGATGCTTCACGCATTGACTGTAGTTTATCGAAACCTACGTTGGACTTAATGGTCGTAAGTTGTGCGCGAAGGTTGGCGGCATCGCTACCACCAATGCCACTCATGATCTTGCCGAAGAAGCCTGTGGTGTTACCACCCATGCCTGTGATCTTGTTGAACAGACCATCGATGTCATCATTGATAGTAGGTATAACCTCATCAATTAGACCTGTGACAATACCACTGGATACACGGGCGGCATTGTTGTCACCTTCTGTCTTTTTCTTACCTGCCGCTTTGAGATTAGCTTTGTATTGCTCTAAGGCCGCTGAGTTCTTGGCGTCTTCAAGTTGACCATATACCTCACCCATGCGGTCTAGGGCGTTCAAGCCGCCTTTAGCCGACCCACCTACACCAGCTAGGCCAATGCGAATAAGGTCGCTACCAGTCATCTCTGTGGTTGGCATGGTGGTCAGTGCCGCCGCGTTGCGTCTACCCTCTGAGGCTTTGGCTAGGGATGCCTGTTGAGCCTCGATGATAGCATTGCTACCAGATGGTTTGCTGGTGGCTGGCTTGTTGGAAGGTGCTGTAGATGCTGTTGATACTGGTGTAGCTGTCGCCGCATCAGTCAGTATTGGCTGTTGTGTCTGTGGGTTGTTATCCTGTGAGTCAAACAGCATACCCTGTTGTGTCTGTGGATTGTTATCCAAGTAACCACCGCCAAACATTCCCATCTGTGTTTGTGGGTTGTTATCTTGTGGGCTACCTACAGTTTGCAAGTAACTTGGTGTGTTTGCGATCTTCTGTGCTTCATCGTCCTGCAAAGCATCACCAGTCAAAAGACCTCTTACAACTCTTGAAGTGGCACCTAGGATATTAGGTGTTTCTAACCTGTTGCTGTTGATCTTAGAATTATCAATGTTAGTCAGCGCACCATCATCTGCAATGCTCATGGCATCTGGAGATACAGTAACTACAGGAGCAGGAGCTGACTGTCCCATAATGTCGTCAGCCGTTGTCGTAAGCATACCCTGTGGTACACCTTTGCTTTGCAATACTGAAGACAGTGCCGCATCAGGAGCTGATGTAGTTGGTTGTGTTAAAACAGGTGCTTCTACACCAAGCATTTCATCGACCATCTGAGGTATCATACCTTCAGGTACATTCTGGCTACGAAGCCTGTCAGCTAACGCGGCTCTTTGCATTTCTGTTGTAGCCATAGGTTGTTTTCCTTGTATCTTAGGCTGGGTTGGTGCGGCTTGTGGTGCTACGTAGTTAGCGTTTAGAAACTTAGAAGCCCTCATTAGGTAGTCTCTTGTTTCTTTAGGTAGCTCACTGAACTTGCCACCCTTTGCCAGCCACTTATCAACATTACCTGCACCCCAGTTATATGCCGCTAGAGAGTGTACTGGGTTTGTGTACTTATGATGCTTGTTGATACCTTTGACATACTGCGTAGCAAGCTCTCTTTGCTTATCTATGTCGGTAGCATCAGCAACAGAGATGTTCATGGGCATACCGTAGCCCATGTTGTGTAGGTTCTTACGAAGGAACTGGTAGGCACCAATAGCGTCTTTCCTGCTTACAGCCTTTCCAGCCTCAGCATCCGACAAGTGACCAGTCTCACTATGCCTAATAGCATCCATAAGAGCTGGCGTAGGGCTACCGTCAAGGGTCAATAGTCCACTAGGTAATAACATGGCGTGTTATTAATGACTCAAGTAACCCTGCGCCAATGGTGTTGGCGGTATGGGTGTTGGCATTGCCTGTGTTTGCTGGTTAAACATCGGTGACATATACTTCTGACCAAAACCAAAGCCAGCCATTGCACCACTGAGACCTGCCATAGTTGGATCGACCAAGTTTGGTGACTGTCGGCTAGTCTGTGGAGCGCGACCAAGGATACCAGCGTTGTACTTGTTGTACTGATCTAGTGCAAAGTCGCGGTCGCCCTCAAAGAACTTACGGCGTTCATTAAGACGCATTTGTTCATCTTTCTGCATCGCATCACCAGCGGCACCCATAAGACGACCTGAGTCAGTACCCATGCCAAAGCCTGTAGTGTATGCACCGCCAAGACCTTGGTTAGCCGCCATCTGATTACGGAAAGCTGTATTCTGTTCTGCAAGAGAACGCCTCATAAGGTTGTCAGAGATACCTGCTGATACATCAGCCGCACGATCAGCATATGCACGACCAGCAATAGCCTCTGCTACACCAGCTCGTGAGCTGTTGGTGTTGCCTGTACCAGATGCACCCATACCTATGTTACGCAAGGTGTTCTCTTGTAGGTTACGTGTGCTGTCACGCAAAGCGGCATCGACCAAGGGCTGTGAGTTGTCCATAGCATACTGACGTGCAGTAGCCATTCGGTCTCCACCAGCGGCATTAAATAGGTCTGCATAGTTAGTACCAAAGCCAGCACCTGCATCCATCAGGTTCTGACCACCAGTGAAGCCTTGATTACCAAAGCCATACATCTGGTTCATGGCGTTGCGTTGCATGTCGTTCATGCCAGCGTATGTGTCACCGCTGTAATAACCTGCCTCTAAAGCATCGTTTAGGGCTTTGGTGCCACCTTCGTACATATCCTTGATGTAAGGACGAGCATCTTCATAACCACGGGCGTTCATTTCAGCGGCGTACCGTGTAGCATCAGCTTGTTTCTTTGCGGCTTTGTTTCCCATTACACCGCCAATAACAGAACCTGCAATCGGGGCTACCATTTCTGCACCCATTTCATACCTCCAGTATGTAAACATCTAGGTTGTGATCAGGCATTGAGAATGAAAACTCAAAGCCAAACATCCTGATAAACTTTTCTTGTTTTGTGTCATGTCTGAGGCAGTACAAAGGTTGTTGCCTCATCTTTAGTAAGTGATCGAAGTCAGTCTTTAGTGACTGCTTTACAGTCTTAGACCATGCTTGTTTTATGTCGCAGTGAACAAACACAAGGACACCTTCGGGGTAACTAAGACCCTCATAGAAGACGGTGTATTCCTGACGCTCGATCACTGGTATTCTTACACCGCCACCCATGCCGTACCATTGTAGACCACAAGGCCGCTAGTACCGTTACCTAGTGGATTCCAAGGGCTGACTGCATATCTAACCATGCCCTTAATTGGGTTCTCAGGTGGCGACTCAGATACCTGTATTGAAGCCTGAGCTAACGACCTGATTGATGTCTCAATGCGCTGTAGCTCATCTTGGAAGTATCTCCTGATACCTTCCTCAATAACTGGGTACTGTGTTCTGGAGTAAGTCTGAACGACCACATTGGTCTTATCGTTTACAGCCATAGTTATCTCCTGCCTGTCGCAGTGACCTCTAGGTCAAACCCTGATATTTCAAAGTCCTTATTGTCATTCAATGTGACCTTGTAAGACAGGTAGCGACCAGCGGCTCTACTGTCGATCTTGTGATCTGTAGATACATCAAAAGTAACTGCTGACTGATACGTGGGTGTAGACCTCGGTATGTCAGATGCACCAAACTGGAAGTTCATGGTTGTATCATTGGTGTTCACAGTATCAGCCTGTGGGTAGATACGGGTACACACAACGTACTGGGAAGCACCCAGACCAGCTTCATCTAGGTCGAGACCCGTGCGTTCTAGGTACACAGGCTTAGTGGCTTGTGTGTCCAGATCAAAAGCAATCTGTCCTGCATCTGATACATCGATGCCATATAGTTTATCTGAGGTGATACCATCGGCACTTAGGCTCTCACCTACCATCAGGGTATGACGGTTGAATGAGTCTTCCTGCTGGTAGTAGGTGCCGCCTGTGAGGGCATAGGATGTACTACTTGTGGCATAGGTAGCCACTGAGTTTACGTTAGCTATGGTGCCACTGGATACGTTAGGTAAATCCATGAATGACCATGTGTTATTACGGTAGTTATAGACTGCCGCCCTGTTACATCTGTCTGCATTAGGAAATGCTACGTATTCATCACCAGACTTATAGCAGAAGTATATCTCGTTTAGTGTCGGGTTGTGCTGTACGAAACACCTATCGGAATCTTGGTTGTTGATGCTTGAGTATATGAAGTTCTTTACTCGTTCATCACATATGGATTGCTTGGATGTACCATCGTGGGTGTAGATGTCAAAAGCACCAAAGACAAAGTGTTTACCCTCTACTTCGACAACACAGTTCTGGTTAATAACACCAGCATCTGTAAATAGCTTACGGAAGTTAAAGATAAAGGTTCCACCGACAAACTCCATCATCCACACTTGATCACTAGCGTAGATAATAAAGTTAGTACCTAGGGTGGCACCATCGATGATCTCAGTCTTAATCTGTACCAGATCGTTAAAGCCAGCAGACTTGGTTGTATCTGTTTCATCCCAGCTATCAGGTATTGAGTTAGCTGTAACTAGGTTACTAAAGCGAACACGGGTTGGGTAGTATGAAGTACCCTCTGTCATGTTCATAGCTATCAGGAAGTCACCGTATGACCTAAGTGATGAGGCACGCCAGTTGCTATCCCAGTTAGTTAGGTCAGCAAAGTTAGTACCTGTGCTTAGGCGGTACACTGGAACTCTGTCTGGTCTGTTTAAGTAAACTACATCAGCAAGTGAGGTGCCTGTGTATGGCCTAGGGTCATCAGAACCAGATATGGAACCAGACCTGTTACTTACAGTACCCGAAGCATACTCGTTGATTAACCATGAGTTCGACAACATCAAGGTGGTATCGAAGCCACTAGAAGGAACAATGCCGTAAGTAAACCTAGGAGTAAAACCTAGGCTATCTTTGATCTTACGGAAGATAGGCGCACGTAACACCTTGCCTTCATCAAAGCGTACATTGAAAGCCTTATTGAAAGCATTGATGGGGATGTTGTACGGGGATACATCTGTAACAACTCCAGTGTCACCTAGGTCACGTATGGGTAGGATCGCCATTAGCTTTAGTTCCCTTCCAGATGTAACTGTTCGTTTTTAAGTAACTCGGTGTTCTTTATGTTCTGTGTGACCATCTCATTACGGAATGACTCGACAGCCGCCCCTGTAGACCTAGACTGCTGTGCGTTCTCAATCATGAGTATAGGTAGCCAAGCCATAGAACACCCCCACTCCTCTGTGGGGTCTCCTGTGTTTGGGTTATGCCCTTGTATCTTCATGAACCACGCACAGTCGAATTGACGACAAGGATTGAAGCTATCTAGTGGACAGTTCTGTTTTACCTCTAGCTTCATGAGTTCTAGTCTCGTGTCGCAATGATCACATCTACGTAGGCTACAGCTAGATCAATAGATGTACCTGAGAAGGTGCTAGATACAGCAAGTGTACCTACGCCGTGAGTGTGACCTGCGCCACCACCAGTATCGCTGGCTGTGATGTCTAAGAAACCTGAGATGCTAGTTGATGTACTACGAGCTGATCCATGTGGGAAATGACCACCGCCACCACTTCCATCATCACGCTTGTATGTACCTGTGATAGAGTGGGAGTGAGCTGGCATCTCGTTTACTGAGATAGCATGAGAGGCAGTGGAGCCAGCCACGGTGTTACTGATGGAACCAGCAGGGGTGATACTGGAGAATGCAGATGAGAACCCAGCGGAACCGCCAGAACCGACAGTACCTGATACAACGCGGAGTGCCTTGTCGTTACTAGAGGTGTCCTTAGTCCAGCCTGTAGGGGCTGTGGTCTGCTGGAATAGCATCTTGGTGCCTGTGGCAAAGGCTGTTTCCAAGGCTGTTACACGGGCGTCTATGCCGTTGAGTACCGTGTGGGTGGCTGTCATGGCTCCAGTGATATTAGGGAAGGACGCTAGAACTGTAGCCTTGATGAGTCGCATGTGGTCGTCTGCTTGAGCCAGACCATCAGTTGCTACTGGGTTGGTGGCTACAAGGCTGTTTATATAGGTGCCTGATTCTAGTGCCATTTAAGGGGTTTCCTTTTGTTTTCTCTGGGGGAGTCCTCTGTTGAAGAAGGTCGGAACAACAACAACAACGCGGGGCTTTAGCGGCTTTTTGGAATTGATCTGCGCGACAAGGCCACGGGGGTGCCAAAAGTGGGCAGGAGTCCCAACCACCTGGTCAGTGTCTGGTAAGCTGTTGATACTGTTGATGCTTTTGTGATGCCGATGCGACATCGGCTTGCTGATCCTATGAATACCTAGGTGACATTAGGCCATTTAAGGAGCGACAAAACAGAATTATGTCTGTGGTGGAGTAATACCTCTTTTAAGAACAAATCGGGAGCTGACTACTTAGGTTGATCTAGGTTATCTATATACCTAGGTGATCTAAGTCCTATTGTTCTTATCTTTAGTGGTACTGACTATAGTGAACTTACTTACATATGATTACCTAGGTACTACCTATTAATACATACGTTTTTATCTAAGAGGTGGACACAAAACTTACTACGTGTTTCTCTAAGCTGTAGGCTTGTGGAGAGGCTACTCGATAACCTGAAGCCCCCACAGGTCTACACCTTGAACAGCGCAGGATGACCAGCCGATCTGCTTTTGTGTCGCCATTTGTCATTTAGTGGTTGCACATATTGTCTATTTCTGATCTAACAGTATCAAGCAAGGGTTTTTCCTTGGTGGTTCCCGATTTGTAATCGGGCGGTTGGGAGTTCGAGTCTCTCCGCCAGCACCACTAAGGCATATGTTTTTATCCCTTGCGACATTCAATCGCAGGAGGATACTAGCGATGACTTATGATTACGGATTAGAAGCCCTCAAGTTAGCTGATAAGGCTGACCTTTTCTTTGACATCTACTATGCTGATGATGATCCATCGTCGGATGAGCCAGCTTACTCAGGTAACGACTCACGCAAGGCGTGGGCTGAGGCGACAGCTTGCGACTCAGCTACGATCTACTTCGAGGCTGACGACAGCTTTATATCGTTGGTTCATGGTAATGATCCAGACGAGACAATCAGCAATCACTCATCAACAGGAATAGCCGCATTGATCTGCGCGCAGGTTCTTGGGGGAGTGAGAGCATGAACACTCAAACAGCAACCACACAATCAGCACCAGTCGAGGCCAAAGCCTCGGCGGTGTCTATCTCTATCTTTGCTAACCCATACGATATAGAGGCAGGTGGCTTCTACTTCTCAAGCGTTATGGAGTTCCAACAGAAAGCCAAAGGTCGGACTAATAATTATGGACAGCCTGTTGAAGAATACGGTTTCGACTTCATCGATGGTTCACCGCTTGAATGTGCTTTGGCTAAGGCTCTTGGTTCAGACCTTGGCAACCTTGCTAAGTTCTTCGAGGTTGTCGAGACTTGGACTGATGACCAGATCAT
>Ga0075481_10000502_pt1 | contig 14634 bp, 32 predicted proteins | sample DEB08_DNA_11_FD_76337 | JGI IMG/M metagenome (GOLD analysis project Ga0075481, IMG submission 76337) | Aqueous microbial communities from the Delaware River and Bay under freshwater to marine salinity gradient to study organic matter... | ecosystem: Environmental > Aquatic > Marine > Coastal ... | reverse complement strand
CTTGGACCCCCACTAGAATTTGATGGTTTATCTACGGATTGTGTATTTCTCTGTTGTGTAGTAGAAGGAACTCCTGCTGGTCTACCATTACTCTCTGGAGGGTTGTCTGGATTAAATGGTTCTACTTTTAGTCGTATTGGTTCTGCCATCTATAAATACTATTTGACCCGATATATTATGTATAATGGAAATATTCACTTATTCATATAACACTAAAAATATTTGTAAATTATTCAACGTTGAAGGTGCGACCGTATTAAGTGAAACTTACGAAGGAACTGTATCTACACAATCGGGTAGTGGAAATCCTTTTTATGGTTTAGAACATACCGATGAAACTAAAAAAATAATAAGTGAAAAAATTAAGAAAAAACTTGAAGACCCTGAATTTAGAAAAAGTAGAATTAACTACGGCGAAAAGAATGGAATGTATGGTCGTAGTAGATCTAAAGAGTTAAACCCTATGTGGGGACAAAAACACTCAAAAGACGCTATTGAGAAAATGAAAGGACTAAGGGGTGAATATAAAAATAAACAAAAATTAGGAAAATTAATTAGTCCAGATGAAACTATATACGAATTTAAAGGAATTAGTAAATTTTGTAAAGAGCACGGTTTAAGTCAAAGTAAAATTTCAGAAGTTATTAGCGGAAAAAGAAGTCATCATAAAGGATGGAAGAATGTCTAAGTTTTGTCAATCAAAATATAAACCATCTTATCCACAGAAATACAAAGGTGACCCCAATAATATTATATGTCGTAGTTCCTGGGAAAGAAAATTTTGCAAGTGGTGTGACTTAAATAGCAATGTATTGAGTTGGGCGTCAGAGGAATTCTCAATACCATATGTTTCTCCTGTTGATAGAAAAGTTCATCGTTACTTTCCAGACTACTTAGTTAAAGTTAGAGAACAAAACGACAAAGTAAAAACTTATGTAGTTGAAGTGAAACCCAAAAAACAAACTCTTCCGCCAAAACAAACTACCAAAAAACGAAGCAGAACATACATCAATGAGGTTAAGACCTACGCAGTGAATCAGGCAAAATGGAAAGCCGCGGAAGAATTTTGCCTAGATAATGGTGTAAAGTTTTTGCTCGTAACAGAAGACCAACTAGGTATCAAGTAATGGCAGAAGGTTTCGGCAAAAACATAAAAATCTCTTCTAGCAAAGTGTCTCAACTTAGAAAAGCACTTGCAATTGAAGGTGCCGAAGATGCTGATCTTATAATGATGAATATTCTACAGATATTCAATGAAACTGATTTAATACCTGATGCAGGTAAGTTTTATACATTTGTTTATCAAGCAAAGACTCCAAAGATAGAATATGATGAGCACCCTTTAGTTGCTGTCACTGAAGTGTTGCGATGGGGTTTTAAAGGATATAACTATCATTGGCGTCAAATGAGACAATACACTTGGGAAGAAGTTGTTGGTTCTCTGCATATTGTTCGCCAAAATGAAGTCAAATACTTAAGTTCTTTACCTTATGGAAAAAAGAGAATAAATAACTAAAAAGTATGTCTAATGGCAGATCTGAATAAAACAGATGTAGAATCTAAAACTTTTAGTTTAGAATTAGATACTGGTCAGACTAAAAAAGTTCCTATTACAAATAGGAGAGGTAGAACGACTGGCGAAAGAAGTGAGCCAATAACAATAAAAGTTCCAAAACTATCTACAATATCTTCATACGATGTTGCTGAAGATGGCACAGTGAGTAATGTGAATTCAATCGTTAGGCAAGTAATAACTAAAGCGGAATATGATGCCCTACCAAATGATGTAAGGACCACTCAAGAGAAGACAATACCAGCTGGTGGCACTACTATTTCGAGAACAGAATACTATGCAATACTTGCAACAAGAAACGGAGAAACAGGTAAATATGCATACACCGATGCTGTTGATAAGGTATTTGTAAGTGCAAGAGATGCTAATCTTTTTAAAAGAGATATAGCCAAAGAAAATAAAGGAGAAGCAAGTTCAATTTCAACAGTTTCTGCTGCTACGCAACAAGCAATTAATCAAGTAGAAGGATTAAAACCAGGCAGTCCAAAAAATAGAACAGGTTTATCTCCAAATGGTCTCACTGCTGTAGACACACCACCAGAACGACTAGATTTTAATAATTTTAGTGGTATTGGAGGAAACCTTGATACTAATTATTCATATGAAGATAAAGACAAAAAGATAATAGCAGATTTAAGATATCCAATAGATCTTAATGATAAGCAAGATCGAATCAAATTTTCAATGTATGAATATGGTGCAAAAAATTTATCAAATGCAACAAATTATGATAACAAAGCTGTTGTAACTGGATTTGGGGAAAGAGACTACAAACCTATTACAGGAACGGTGACACTTCCAATACAAGGAAAAATAACAGATAGTAATGTTGTAAATTGGGGAGAAGGAACGATAGATCCATTGCAGACGTATGGTGCAAAAGAATTAATGTCACTTAATGTAAATGATATTGCAAAGTCTTACGATAAGGTTCTAGGTAATATACGAACTCTATTTAAAAATCAAGGTGCTATGGGCGATCTTGGAACATTTCTAAGAACATATTTTGTTGAACAAGCAGTTCAATCTAAAGGTCTTTTATCTAGAACAACTGGAGCAATATTAAATCCAAATGTCGAACTTCTGTTCCAAAGTCCTCAATTAAGATCATTTAATTTTTCTTTTTTCCTTTCAGCAAGAAGTGAAGAAGAAGCAGAAAGAGTTAAAAGAATTATTAGATACTTTAAGCAAGGGATGTCTGTAAAATCTACTGCTACGGACATATTTTTAAAGGCACCAAATATTTTCAGAATTGAATATGTATATGGTGGTAATGGAAACACCCATCCTGGATTAAATAGAATAAAGGAATGTGCTTTAAAGACCTGTAATGTTGACTATGTTCCAGAAAACAGTTATATGACCTTCGAAGATGGAACTATGACTGCATATTTGGTTTCCTTACAATTCCAAGAACTTGAACCTATTTTAGAGGATGATTACAGAGGAGATCAAGAAGGCAAAAAATCAGTGATTCAAAAAAACGAAATAGGTTACTAAAATGGCATCTTACTTCAGACAAGTTCCAAATTTCGAATACATCAACAGAACTGCTGATAACAAGGCAATTTCTGATTATGTTGAAGTAAAAAATCTTTTCAAAAGAGGAAAACTTCGTCCAGATATTTTTGGAAACTTAACTTTCTTCACAAAGTATAGTATTATTGGCGATGAAAGACCCGATAATGTTGCATACAAAGTTTATGACGATTCAACTTTAGATTGGGTTATTTTATTATCAAATAATATCCTGAATATTCAAACAGAATGGCCATTGCCACAAACATCATTTGATCAGTTTATGTTGGATAAGTATGGTTCTTATGATGAACTGTATAATGGTATTCATCATTACGAAGCAAATGAGGTTAGAAACTCTGCTGGAGCAGTTATTCTTAAGGAAGGAACACATCTCCCAAAAACTTGGAGAAGTAATGGCAATTTTATTAAATTAACAAATAGCAAGATTAGTTTATTTTCTGGAAATGGTGTAGTGCCATCAACTACAGTAATTGCAACACCATCAAGTGCTGTTAATGGAATAAAAGTTGGTTCTGAAGTTATTATTGATAATATATCGGAAGCAGAATATAATGGTCGTTTTATTGTATCAAAGATATACACACCATCTATTGATAGCACTAATGTTGTAGCATTTGAATATGAACTTCCTTCCACACCATCAGTAGCAAATCCAATGCTTATTCCTACAGGAAATGAGCAACTTTTATTTGATTCTGATATTGAAGGCAATTCTTACTATTTTGAATTTTATGATGAAGATTTGGGATACTATCAACTAGTTTCATCAAGTTCTTTAGTCAGAGAAGTTACCAACTACGAATATGAATCTAGATTAGAAAACGAAAAGAGAAACATTTATATTCTAAAACCAGAATACCTGAATATTATATTCAATGATATTGAAGATATTATGCCATATAAAAAAGGTGGGGCACAGTATGTGAACCCCACCTTGAAGAAAGGAGATAATATTAGATTATACGATTGTTAATCACTCTTCAGCAAGACGCTGGAAGTAACTCAGAGCATCATCTTCCTCTTCGGAGTTAGAAGTAGTTTCAGATGAACTAAGATTGTTCAGTTGATTCTTCAGTTCACTGGGAAGTTCAGACTTACTACGCTGATAAGATTCTTCCAGTTCTTGCATCACATTTTCTTCACGGGAAGGAGTGCGTTGCTCAAAACTAGAATACTCTTCTTCTTGCTCACGAACTGCAGCACGGGGAGAAGACTTCTGACCCAGAACATACTTCAGACGCTTATCTAGGTCATCATAAGACTTAAATTGATCTGCAGAAACCAGAGCACTTAGAGAATACTGCTTTTTCCACAGTGCTTCCAGTGCATCATCATCGTCAAGAAGAGGTTTAACACGGTCAAACTCAGAAGAGTCATAGTTCCAGTATCCTGCAACTTTCTTCAGTTTCAGTTTGAAGTTAGCACCACTCCAGAAATCAAAGGGGTTGATAGGTTCTTCATCTTCAAACTCGGGTTGCATTGCAGCAAGAATCTTGTCAAAGATTTTCTTACCGAACTTGTAAAGGAAGACACGACCTTCGTTCTCAGGATGAGCAGGGTCACGCACAACATAAATGTTTGCATAGTAAGACAGTTTACGCTTTTGCTTACGAACAGTCTCTTTGTCTGCATCAATGCCGCTGTTCCAGAGTTCACGGTTGTACTCAGATACAGGATCTTTCTGACCTAGAGTAGTCAGAGAGTTCTCAATATACCAACCACCAGATCCTTGGAAGGCGTGAGAATACATCTTGACCCAAGGCAGTTCTTCACCATCAGGTGCAGGCAGGAAACGGATAACAGCATAACCGTTACCAGTTTTATCCATTTCAGGTTTCCAGAAACGCTCATCAGCGCCTCCACCACCAGTGTTATTCATCTTTTCAACTTGCTTGACCAGTTTGTCGGTCAGAGAACCAAGTTGAGACTGCTTTTTCAGATTTGCAAAAGACATTTGGATTTCCTCGGTTTGTTTAGATTTGGCTTTTGTGGACTTCGTTATTCTACAGGTCTGTGCCTGTCTTGTCAATCTGTTGGCGCATAGTTTCCAGGAGACTGGACATATTATTAAAAACGATGTTCATATCCACATTTTGTGGCATTCCCATCATAGTAGCAGACTCACAGATTCGTTGCTTCATTTCCTTTGCTTCAGGATCATCAGACAAACTCATACGAGTATAAAGAACTTTTTGTTTATTCAACAAGCGTTCCAACATTTCTACATGATATATTTTTTCATCCTTATTCATTTGAGGAAACTTAAAAACATTTTTATAAACTTCCTCTTGAAGTTCGGATATTTCAGTCATCTCTGCGCGGACAACTTCTGAATCAAAGAAACTCATCTTTCTCCTAAAACTACTTGCTTAAGAATTTTCTTAAAACGAAATACATCGGTATTTAGAAACGGACCATACTTGGTCATTTTCATAGATGTCAGTTGCCACACTGGATCATCCAATTTCTTGTCAAATTTTCTTTTATATCCAAGAATTCTATCTAATATAATCATTGTCTCCAAAGATATCTTACCTTGAAGATGCATTTTTAATATCATAGGGTGTCTCGAACCCTCTATATGAAATAAAGAGTCAAAGTTTACATCAGCAAAAACTGTTTCTACTTCTTCCTTAAAAATATAAGAGAGTGACTGAATTTTCTTCTGCCACTCTCTATAGTTTCCTTCTCCGTTTCTAATAATCTCACCAATCCACAAAGTTTGTGGGTCACTACAAGTGATAAAATTAGAAACGAAAAAGTGTTCTACTTCTTTTTCTGTTTTTTGTCTTGATACCTTTTCAAACCAAAATCTATCTTTGCGTTTATAAAATGATTGGAGACTTGCTCTGGTTTTTTTATTATACTTATGATAATCGTATGTGCTCTTAGTAAAGTGATTCTTTAGAGCAAGATAAGTTTTATACGCCTCAAAAGGTGCCATTATAAAAAAGTAATCGCGTGAAAAATTTGCCGGATTTTTTTTCGACCAAAAATGGATTAAAAGATCAATTTTGCTCGGGAAGTTCGCTTAAGGAAGTTCAACTCCATTGCCTCGTACTTAATTTTTTCCTTTAACGGTTTTGATATTAGTTTTGGTACGGAATCAAGTTCAATATTATTTTGTTCGCAGAAATAAACTATCGCATCAATATAATTCATACCAGAATTATCACGAACAAGGTTTTCAATTTCTTGTGCAAACCGAGACTGGCAAAAGAATTTACTTTCCAATACCTTTTCTAATTCATTCTCCATAGTGCCTAGAACTGTAATGTGCAAATTCTTATACCCAAAGTCTCATAATATTTTACAGATAAATTATAGTTATGTCAAGAATACTGTGCCAACTTATCGTCAACAAACTTCTTGATATACTGTGTAAGTAGTTTGATGTATTTTGCTTTATCGTATTCTTCGTAGACTTCGACTTCTCCGTTTTCACATGCCATAATGATCACGAACTTTTTAACAGGAATACCAGTTAGTTCATGAAGCATACATGCATAAGCACAACACTGAACAAAGTATCCGTCAATCCATTCTCTTGGTTTTGGTTGTTTGGATGTTTTGAAGTCGATAATAGAAAGTTCCCCATCAAACTCAGCAATACAGTCAACTGTACCTGCAACACCTAAGTATTGACTGTAAAGAGAACCTTCCAACACACGAATGTTATTTATACGATTCAAAGCAGGTTTAGCAATCTTAAATAAATGCTCTGAAATTGGTTGAACTGTAGGTAGTTCTTCATTCTTCAGATAATACTCTGTAAGAGTATGCATATCTGTTCCCCTACTTGTTGCTTTGCGTGTGATGTTATTTGCCTTTTCTTCACCAACTTTTTTACGCCAAGCAGCAAACTTTTCTTTATTGAAATGAGAAGTGACTGAAGTGATAGAAACTAACCTCTTCAGTCCTTCTTCTCCTGGTACTTTATAATAACGAACTCCGTCAATGGTTTCTCTATCCAATGACGGAAGATTCAAATCAACATGATTAAACATCAAAGACCCAACTCAGTTTTTGCAACAAGGTATTCTTTACACAAACCAGAACGAACAATGTCCTCAAGTCCAAATTCAATAATATCAAACGAAGGCATTGCTCTCAAAATTCGCATGAAATCGGCAATACCATTTTTTTCATTCTGCTTTGTAAGATCAGACTGCGTAGCATCGCCACAGAACATAATTTTAGTATTCTCACCTACACGGGTAATAATACTATCAAGTTCATGAAAGTTCAAGTTTTGAAATTCATCAACAATAATGATTGCATTATCAAGTGTAGTACCACGAATGAATGAAGTAGACCAGAAAGAAACTGTTCCTTGAGTCTTAAGATTGCCATAAAGCATTTCAAAAGCACTATCGTCTGGCATTTCAAACATATACTTTACCATATTCTTATATGGAATCTGATAAAGTGAAGACTTATCTTCATGGTCACCTGGCAGGAAACCAATCTCACGGGTCGCTACAAGAGACCTAACAATGTAAATCTTCTCATAAGGTGTACGGTCACTCAGAACATCTTTAAGAGCGTTGTAGAGGGTGATAAAGGTCTTTCCAGTACCTGCTGCACCATAGGCAACCAAGTTTTGATCCAGTTTGTAGCAGCGAAAAAGTTCTTCTTGATTTTCAGTTAACGGTTCAATTTTTTTAATAAAATCTAGATTGATTGGTTTTTTTCTTTTCATTTGTCTGTTACTCATTCCAAATGGTACTGGATTTTCTACTTTTTTGCGTGGCATAAAATCAGGTAATAGGCTTAACTTGAGATCCTGGCATCTTTGATGCTCTGGTTAGAACTTCATTCCAACCAGGATTTTTTTGTACGAGTTTGTTTGTCCAATCTCCTACTTCTCCAACATTCATTTGCGTTGGAATCAGTGGTTTGAGATGTGGATTTTCTTTTAGATATGGCTCTTTGTCTGCCATATACATCCACTTCTCAAAGATTTCACCTGTCTCTGTGTTCTCAAATCTGTAAGTTGGCAAAATTGTACCTCCATATTTTTTGAATATGTGCCAGAAATTCATCATCATTTAATTTGTGTTTCATATAGTTGCAAGTGGAACAGCAAGGTCTCACATTATCTAGTGTGTAACCTTTTGAATTCACTACTCTATCTATACCATTTATTGGAACTCTTGTTCCAGCAACCATATGAACTTTCCCTTCCCGAAGAACTGGTTCAGCACCACAAACATGACATTTTTGTTGAACTAAATCAGACCATTGCTCAAAAGTCAAATCCCAAAAAATATTTCTATGATTTGGATTGGCATCACATTTTTGAACTGTATATATTTTTCTCAAATATGTTTGTTCTGGATTAAGTGTTTTACTATAAACTCTTTTTTTAGGGTAGTCATATTTTCTTTGACCTTCTTGCAAATCCATCAACGAATAGGTAGGTTACATATCTATTTATGAAATCCATTCAAGTGCTGTGGCAACAGCAGGAAACTGTTCGCAGAAGATTTCTTTAGCAGAGTTTGCAATATCCATATGTTCTTTCTGGGTTCCATTAGCAGAACGCAGATCGATATAATGAATCCATGAGCGAACTGATCCTGTCATATACATCTTGGTAGGTGTGGCGAGTGGAAGAACAAACCTTGCACACTCTTTTGCAACTCCACGCTCTAGCATTTGATTATACAGTGCCATAGAAGAGTCAAATAAAGTTTGCATTTGTTTCTCTAATATTTGAACTTCGAATGGATCCAAGTCATCAATAGAGTTCTGACGATTCTTGGTATCCTGACGACGCAACTCAGGCAATGGGATAGTTTCTCCTAGCAGAGAACTATCTGCATATCGTTGTGAAAATTCCTGAAAGGTAAACGAACGATGCCGAAGCACTTGAGCTGCAATGCCTCTGCTAGTGCGGATCTCCAGTGTCATCGATGCTTGCTCAAAGATAGACCAATGCTGATGCTTAATGCAATACTTCAACAGACCTTCAAACTTTTCATTGTCTTGATTGCTAGGATTACTTACCCTAGCACAGTATGCCATATGCTTTTCTGCATCAGGTGTTACAGAAATAAGTTTTACCAATTCAGTCATTCACATCCCTCTCGTTTGTTAAATTTCTTACGACACTTTTTTACATCTTTTAACTCATCTTTGATACGTTGATATGCTTCTTCTGGTGTCAACTTTCGTGCCATTTCCATAGCAATAATCACATCAACTCTATTACCAAAGAGTTTTAGTGCTTCTTCGAAGCAATTTAGTTCTTCATACATTAGTCTGGATATCCATCATCATCGTAAAATACCTCATCATAATCATTAATGTGTGTAGCAATCTCATCATAGTTCAAATACGATTGGGTATCTGAATATATTTCTGATTTAAGACTATCGACAAGTAACTCAAGGTTCTTGACGATCAACTTTAGTTTTTGTTTGTCCATTCAATCAAACTATCACAAAGGTATCATACACAAAAAAAGGAGGGTAGTCAACCCTCCAATATATTATTTGTTAAAGAAAATAATTTCTTTATAGATTAAAAACATAAAAACTATAGAGAAAAAAGATATAGTCCCTACAGTTTGTAGTGCTTCCATATCACTTAACGTAAGTGCGACCACGATAGCAGAAAGTACCATGAGTTTCCTCATTTGCTGCACAAATTTCATACTTTACACCACGATATGCAGTGTGAAGAATTTGTGCATTATGAAGTGCTGCTGCTTTGTCGATTTGCTTTTTAATGATATTGAGAGTGTTCATTGTAGTACTCCTAAAAGAATGGGTTTGTTAAAACACCGTTCCTTCAGTCGTGTGCGTCACCCGAAGGTGATGAACGGAACCGTTCCGCGACTTACTTGCGTCCAGAGGTGTCTTTCTAGGTTATGTGCCTAGCGACTGCCGTTGGATGAACGACAGGTCTATTATAGACCAGTACTACTATTTATGCAAGATGTTAGCAAAATCACACAAACAGTCCTTTGTCACTCATAAATTGCAAAGTTTCCTTCATATTGCCAATATGTTTATAATCAATTGCAATTTGTGGATATGTTGCATCCAATCCAAATTCAGATTCAAATGAACGTTGAGTAAAGTGATTGTTTAATTTATACTCTAAAATTTTTATATCAAGTTTTTTTAAAAGAAAAGAGATGCGTTCACACTCTTGATTTCCGTTAGTATAAATTACTGCTTGCATTATTGTTCTTTATATTCGATGATAATTCTTTGAGTGCGTTCCCCTTTACTATTGAGGGTTGATTGATTAATTACTTTCCCATCAAATAACTCGGCAATTTTTTGTGCCAAATTATCTGCAATATTTATATTTGTAATTTTATTTGTCATTATTTTCTCATTCATCAATTTGTTCTTGTGTGAGGACAATCCACCTAAAATTTGTGTCCTCTCTGATGAACTCTTTGTTCATCTTTTCATAAGTTTCGGATGTAAGTTTTTCAGTCATTTTAATCTCTCTGACGCCAATCATCAGGTTTATCTTGCTGAAACCAGTCTTTAATATCATCCGCACTATAGAACCCTGTGCGGTAGTTTGAGGGGTCTGGATCACCCAACCCCATTCTATTCATAAAATCATCCATAGATCCCTCCTGAATATCCTGAGAAGCCTGACGACGTGCTTTATTCAACCAATCCCTAGCAGTGGTATGGCGCTTGGCAAGTTTTTCTACCCAGATCATATCTTCTAGTTTGACCTCTTCTTTATTTGCAATCTTTTTGCAAATAAATTCTAGTCTCAGTCTGTATTGAGTTGAAAGCATTTTAGTCCCGCAGTTTTGCTTCTAGTTCATTAACTCTGCTAAACTCTGCATAAGCAGATTCAGATCTATTCTCAAGGATACTCAAAATATCATTGCGAATGACATCATTATCAACATAGTCATCCAAGTATTTGTCAATGGCTTCTTTCAAGTATCTATATCTATGCCACTCAGGTGAATATGGTTTGTACATAATAATAACAGTATATGCTCAAATGGTAATACTATTTAAGCATTTTGTCAACGCTCAATATAGCTGAGTGTGTGGTTATCGCAACTCAACTGTTCAACAATAATGTCACATCCAATCTTAGGATGACAATCCCCACAAGTAAAAATGTCTGCTGCTGCTTCACCTTTTTCAGGCCAAGTGTGAATGCTAATGTGACTTTCTGCAAGAAGAATCAGTACGGTCACACCTTGTGGTGAAAACTTTTTTGATATTATTTGCACCACTGTAGCACCAGTTGCAATAGCAGCGTTCTCTAATAGATTTATGAGATACTCTTCATTGTTTAGAAGATCGTAAGAGCAACCGTAAAGGTTAAGTAAGTAGTGCTTACCCATTACCAAGTCTCTTAATATGACTTAAGTTAGAACGCTCACTCTTTTTGATTTTCTTATATTTTTTTATAAGTCTATCAACCTCTCTATTGGAGATATTAATTTTAAATTCTTTATCTTCCTCCTTTTCTACAAATCCGAGACCAGTATTTTCCATACGAAAAACTTCATTTTCAGTTTCATCAACATAATCATTGATAACTTCTTGAATTTCGCTACGAATAAGAGCATCTATTTGCTCTCTCAAATCATCATCTTTCATTTCTTTTTCTTTGCATCAGGAGCTTTATATCCCCAGAGTTTGGGATTAATTCTCCCCTCTGTTTGTGTAATATTGATTAAGTTTTTTTTATACTTATCCCAATAATGATCAAAAATATCAACTTTTTTTGAAGACATTACAATATCAAACTTTGTCGTTTCTCCGTCAATAAATTCCACTAAAAATGAATTAGTTGGTAAAGATTTATCTAGAGACAAAGAAGCATCACAATCACTTTGAATCAATTTCATTAAGAACGTCCACCCCACTGAATATCAGAATATGCTTCCTTCACTACATCAAAAGAAATTTTATACTTATCTTCAAGTCTTCCATCTTTTACAAGACAAACAATTTCTGCTTCTTTTGGATGTAGTCCACGAAGCAAATTAATAAACATCATTTCTCTACGAATAGAGTTGAGACTATTATTACCACCTTGAACAAAATGATACAAATTCTGATACTCTCTGCGAAGTGAAGTCTTTCCTCTACCATCAAGGTCTTGTCCTGTAGCAGACTCTCCGCCAGATGTTTCTTTTCTTAGATTATCAGACAAAGATCCAGAATACACAGTTTGTTCGTTTGCTTCAGCATAAGGAACATCTCCTTCAGGAAGAAGAGAAACTACAGTCTCATCAAAATTCCAAATAAAAATTGATTTGACTGCATCGTGTTCATATTCTTTAAGAACTTCCACTTTCTTTGCTTTACTACGTTGCTTTGATGCAAGTTCAAAAATTTCGTAAACAAATGGATTATTAGGAAGTTTTGGTAGAGATTGTTCTACCTTCTTTCTCGGTGCTGTTTTTTTAGTCGTTGTCTTCTTCGTCGTCGTAGTCATAATCGTTTTCAAATCTTACTGCTAAAATTTCATCTGGAAAAACATTTCCGTTTTCATCAAACATCTCTGGGTGCATATAAGATATGTTTGTGTTGTAGAAATGTTCTTTTGCTAACCATCCTACTACACCCCCCACAAAAAAGAACATTATTGAAATAAGAGTGCTGATGGTGAGTGTTAGTGCTAACATCTTTTTTCTCCAGAGATTATTTTTTCTTGATGTCTAGATAAAAGTTCAAGTGTAAAACAATCTCTCTTTTAAGAAACGAGACCATTTTACCAAACTTTATCTGCAAAGTTTTTGGTTGTTCTGGTTTCGTCCTCCTTTTACGAAGTAGCAACTCAATGCCCCGATTAATTTCGGTTCTTGAACTATTTAGTTTGCTTCCTTTTTCTTCCTGGTCGTTTTTCATAACTATACCTTCCCGCATCTTCCAAGATGCCACACAAATAATTTTTTATTTTTCTTGCTTGTGGTTTTGGAATATGCCCATAACCTTCACGGAGTTGTTTATGAATATCATCACTACCTCCTTCAAGATAATCTTCAAGGTCAGTTATAAGATTAGTGATTTCTACAGCAGTTGAACTCTCAATGAACTGGTTAATTTCATCTCTCTTTGTCTTACGAATTTTTAGATAATCATAAAACTTGAGCACAAACTTACCCTCAAATGCATAGTCAATTGCTTTCTCTACGTCAATATTAAGTTCTTGAAAGTTGTTTTCCATCAGACTAGTTTTTGTTCCCTCAGATACTTAACAGTTTCAGTACATCCTCCAAGATTAGTTTTATCATCAGGACCTTCAACATTTAATACAACTTGAGGAAATGTAGATCCCTGACCAAATTTATCATAAAATTGTTCTCTGTCAAAGTCATCTCCAAGTTTATACACAATATGTTCCAACTTTGCTAATTTTAATACTTGTTGAATCTTTGTGCAAAAAGGACAACCATCTTTTGAATATACTGTAAATAACATAATGAAATCTTTTAAAATTTATTTAGGAAGTAGTTGTTGTATAGGAATCGATTGTCCACCAATATTAATATATTCAACATTAACAGAGGAAAGTTGTTTCCCTACATCAACAATCTCTCCAGGATAAGGAGTAAACTGATAATAGTGCCCTTCTCCTCTCATACCAACAAGAGTTGTGGCATCACGGAGAGAACCACAATCAGCAATCTTTTTACCGCCTGGTTCAAATACAGTATAGTACCCTTTCATTTATTTTCATATGGATGACATGGTTTGAATTCACCTTCAGGAAAAGGTTGAGATTTAGTCAAGTCTCTACGACTTTGATTCTTAATTACAATGAATGCATCTTTATTGATCTTACGAGTGCCAATAGGAGATTGCCACTTCTTATTATACTCCTCACCCACATCAATACCAGAGACTTGAGTTCCTGCCATTTCAACAGAAATCTCATCACCCTCTTCCCATCCATATTTTTCTATCAAAGCAACAACTTGTTCCATTACAGTTGGTTGAGACATAATACGTTCTTCTGGTTCAAGATTCCCAAGCATAAAAAAGAGGGCGATTAACCCCCACATTATATCAAAATTTTATTCATCAGTCAAATGGTCGGCACAAGAAAGAGTATCACAAGGAGGACATTCTTTCTTAATATGATAAGTATCAAGGGCACTTTCAAGTGCTTCCGCTACATTTTCTTTAAAACTACGATAAGGAATGAACAGGTCATCATCATTGGTCTTATAGTCCTGGTGCGTCTCTTTGAACTGACGCTCTACCTCATACACAAGATTGGACACTATATCATTGATGACTTCCATTGTGTGTGGTTGAAGTTGATCCCAGTTGTATCCAGGGAGCATATCATCCTTGACACGATCCAGCAATGCTTTCTTACATTGCCACTGACTATCAAAGATTTGGGTAAATGCTTCCCAATCGTGTTGGGATTTGAAATGGGGGATACTCATTTGTTTTTAGGGCAATTGTGTTGTAAATTGTGTTGAATCATTGTGAGTGCCGAATTAATATCAAGGGCATCACCATCATAGATCCAATCTCCTACCGTGATAGTATAAT
>Ga0075481_10000501_pt1 | contig 14647 bp, 22 predicted proteins | sample DEB08_DNA_11_FD_76337 | JGI IMG/M metagenome (GOLD analysis project Ga0075481, IMG submission 76337) | Aqueous microbial communities from the Delaware River and Bay under freshwater to marine salinity gradient to study organic matter... | ecosystem: Environmental > Aquatic > Marine > Coastal ... | reverse complement strand
TTGCTCACAAACCACATTTCACTTCTTTTAAAATGTCTTTGATAACTGATGCCTTTGCCAGGTTCAATAATCAATTCTTTCACGCGAACTACATCGTCTTGAAACAGGTCTGAAAACTCGCCCCAAACTCTGCGTTCTGTTGGATATTTCCATTCCTTCAATATCCAACTACTGCTGTTGGCTTTGTGGTCTCCGCCAACTGAGAATACGAACTTGTATCCTTCTACTTGCATTTCGGGTATGTTATCTTTTCCTCTATCACCTCCGTTACAGAATACATAATCATGATCGTGTCCGAATGCATCGCGAACTTGTTTAAGTCCTGCTGTTACTGTACCATCTTTATCATCTACACCATATAGGTTTGACACCATGTGCATTCTTTCTAAGATGGTTGCTCTTTCTTCAAAAGGCATAAAAGGTCTGCCTTTCTTTCTTGTAAGCCAATCATCACTGTTGAGTAACACCACAAGTTTGTCGCCATATGCGGCGGCACTTTCTAATAGGTTTATGTGACCAGAATGTAGAGGATCAAAACCTCCACTAACAACAGCAATTTTCATTATGCCAGACCACGTGCTCGCAATAAACGTTGTTGATTTTCCCTGTACTGTGCATATTTTCTTTTTTTACGTTTACACTTCATCCACTTAGTACCGGTTGGCATATACATTTTAAAAGTGCCTTTCATTTCAGCATCTTTAACATATCTTTGCCAACGTTTTTTTGCTTGGTCTTTTTTGCGTTTTCTTTTTACAGAAGGTTTTTCATAATAGCCTTGTTTAGCAATTTCTTTTTGAAAATCTGCTCTCTCGAGTTTCTTTTTAAGAATTCTAATGGCTTTATTTACATCACCATTCCTAACTTCAACTGAAGGATTAAATTCTTTTTCCTTCTCATGTTTTTTCTCCGTAAAATTTTTACGCGAATTAGCATTGTACTTTTTTACAAAGTCTTTGCCTTTGGATTTAAAATTGTTATTCAAATTTTCCTCTCTGTTTTAATTTGTAGTGTTTGTCAATTTCACTACTCCCATTATTATAAACTAATACGGGATAGTTGTCAACTTTTTTAGGATAACTTTTAAACAAAATTTGTGTTACCCCGCTTTCTTTTAAGTCTGGTGCTCTATACATAATACTGTGTAATGTTGATTCTACAACACTTTTAAGCCCTCGAGCACCTACTTTTTTACTGTTTACTATGTCAGCGACTTCTAGTAAATATTGATCTTCAAATATTATTTCTAAACCATCAAAATCCAATAATTTTTGCATCTGTTTTATTACACTGCCTTTAGCATTTTTTAAAATAGATACCATATCGTTTTTAGACAATTTATGCAAATATATTAAATTTGGTAACCGGCCAACAAACTCTGGAATAAGTCCGTATTCTATTAAATCGTCGTGTTCTAAATGTAGTAGCCAATCTTTATTTGTATGATCATACGATTCTATTGGATTATTAAAACCAATAGATTTTTTTCTTAATCGTTTGTTTACAATTTTATCTAGTCCTACAAAAGATCCACTACAAATAAACAAAACATTCTTGGTATTGAATTCTATGTATTCATCCATTTTCTTGGAACCATTTGTAGAAACTTTTACAGTAGTGCCTTCGATTAAACGCAACAGTGCTTGTTGAACACCCTCACCACTGATATCTTTAGTACCAGTATTAGATTCTCCCCTTCTTGCCTTCTTGTCAATTTCGTCAATGAATACAATACCACGCTCGGCTAAATCTATATTCCAATTACATACATTTAGTAAACGCTCTATTACACTTTCAACATCTTCACCTACATAACCTGCTTCAGTAAGTGTGGTAGCATCTGCTATAGCAAATGGTACCTGTAATTTTTTTGCTAATGTTTGGGCTAATAATGTTTTACCCGAACCAGTGGAACCAACAACAACACAATTACTTTTTTCAATATCACCATCGTAATCATACGATATTCTTTTATAGTGATTATATGCACAAACAGATAAAATCTCTTTAGCAAAATCCTGACCTATTACATACTCATCTAAGAATTGTTTGATTTCAGTTGGGGATGGTAATTCTGTTAAGTCTAAATCTTCAAACTCAACTTCGTTGATAATTTTATGACTGATGTTTACGCATTCATTGCATATATATGATGTCGGTCCTGCAATAAGTTTTTTAACTTCTTGTCGTTTTTTTCCACAAAAACTACATTCTAAATTATTATCTTCTGACATTACTTTTTGTAATACCTCGGTTTGTTGTCTGTGTCTTCGGCTGTAGGCAATGGTATTGCCCAAAACCCTAATTGTTTATTTACTATATCTTCGTTTGATTTTTCCAAAAGTTCGAATATTTCTTGCTCAGATAAATCTTCTTTATTAAGTTCACTAGAAGCCATTATTTTGGCCGCTCTTTTAAGATCTTTGCTTGACTCTTTTTCTATAATTTGAGGTTTATTTTGTAATTGTGTTATCAAATCTTGGTTATGTTCTTTAAGTTTTTTAATCTGATCTCTGTACAAGAGTTCTTGTTCAGTAGCCATAGGAACTACAACCTCTCTAGTTTTTGTATTCTTAAGAAGAGTTTGGGCATGTTGAAGTTCTTGTAATGCTTGTAAGTATTTTGCATTTAAAGCATCAAATGCTTGTTTAATGCTATCTTTATCCATTTTACTGTGTTTTACCTAATACGGATTTTTCTAGGTCAGCAATATTTGATGGTGTTGATAAATCAATATCAATATTCTCACTGTCAATAACTAACTTTTCTAGCTCACTAATACGTTGATCTTTTTCATCTATTTTATCAATTGCATCTGTAAGCATAGATAAAGTATTTCCATATCTGGTCCACAATTCATCTAATGCTTTTTGTATTTGCTCTTTATTTGCCATCTAATTTCTCCTGCAATTTTTTTTCTAACTTTTCTATTGCCGGTGGTACTTTAAATTCGAATTCTTCATTTTTCTCAACCTCAACGATTTTTTCTACTTCCTTGATTATTTCTTTGGGTTTCTTGTTTAATTCTTTTTTAAGTTTTGCAATTTCTTTATCTTTAATTCTTGCCGCACTTTCCGCCATTGCTGTAGCGGCATCATCTACACTTGAAGGTTGACTGATTTGCTGTATACCACTGTCGACTCCAGTTGCCCCCACTTGTTGTAAGTGTACACTGTCGTCTGCTGTATCTGATCCTTTGGTAAGATCTTTACTACTGTTTTTGTCATTGGACGATCTATCAGTGGCTCCTTCTGAGGCCTCACTGATGGCATTATGGTTGCCGCCGCCGGTGTTATTTCCGTCATTGTCTGGTCCTGCCTTTTCTAAGTTTATGCCATACCTTAATAATGTTTGGTTAGCCGCAATAACCAGCATAACTGCTAGTGGGTCAAACACAAACACCAACATCAGTATGAATACCTGAACTGCTTTGTCTAACAGTTCTTCTCCATCACCACCAAATAGTAGTTGTGCTACATATTTGATTGGTCCTACTTCTTTTTCTAATTCTCTAACAGCACTTTCAGCCTCAAATTTTTCATCTTTAAGTGTTGCTATCTTGTTGTAAATACTATCTATTTCTGTGTTGAATGTGTCTATTTGATCCAAAGCATCGTCTTGTGAACTTGTACTTTGATTTCTCAATCTGTTTATTTCTGCATTAGCACCTTGAATTGTTTCTTGTGCTTGACTTCTATATCTATCTATAGCATCTTGAAATACTTTTATGTCAGCAGTTGCTTGAGCTCTTAGAGATTTTTGTTGTTCTGCTATTTGATCTCTTTCGACCTGTTGCGTGGCTCGCAACGCATCTGCCTGAGCACCGTAATCAATGGTTTCTGTTTCTGCGGCTCTAAACACACCACCTGCATCAGTTTCAATTACTTCTGTGCCTTTTGCTCTGAGATCATTTACTGCTGTATCAAGTGCTGACAATCTAGTGTCAAGTGATGCTAAGTCTACAGTAAGTTGCGATCTTACACTTTCTATCTGACCTTGGTTATAATCTATATCACCTTGCACTTGTTGCCATGCTGTATCACGAATTTGTATTTGTGCATCGATACTATCTTGTACATCAAAACCACCATTGCCTATGCTGGCAATACGATCCTCTATGATACTAATACGATTTTCTTCACGAGCAATTTGTCCGTCTATGCGTTCTACTGCCGCAATGGCATCTCCACTTACACCGGCCTGGTCCAAGTGAGCTTTAGACAGATAACCAAAGATTCCCATACTGGTTATAATCATGAGCACAAGGACTGCGGTACTTAAATATGCTTTTAAAGCAAAAGTAGTATCTTTCCAATATCTGTATAACCAACTTGCTGTAAGCAGTTTGCCTACTTCTAATGTACCAGCCATTACAGCAATCGGCAGTGCGGCCGCACTGAATATAGCCATAAGACCAGCGATGCTGAACCAAGCCGCTACGCCAGCAATGGCTAAAGCGGTAAAGAGTGTAAGTAATCCAAACCACATAGTAAATATATTTATCTTACGATAAATACAGTTATGCAACTTAATTGGACCCACGACAAAGATTACGGCACATTAAAGTGTATTATAACTGAAGATTTAGTATATATTGCCTATCAAGGTGGAAAAAGTATACATAAATTTTACATGGCTGAACACACTGTGTTAGATCATTCCCCGCATCAAGATCCTTGGGAGGATGAGAAAAAATGGTTAAGCGATAATTTTTCTAATATTGTAGGGACATACGAACCATTTTATTTAGATGATAGTCAGCAAGATGATTGGATTGAGGAACACGACTGGAAAGAAGCATTTCCAATGTTTGGTATTTCCCAAACTGGAACATACTTAGATAGATTGCAAAGACCTTCAGAAGTTCAAACCGGTGCATTGCTTTATACTACTGTAAAATTTGATTTAGAAAACAAACTGTGTATAGAAAAAGACGCTGATAATAATTATTTTAAAAGAGAGTGGTGCGAAGAATTAAATACTTTTTACAATGTACAACCTTGTTGTGTATTTCCAGATAATCCTGGTCTTACACCACTATCAAAAGAAGAAGCGGAAGAATTACTGAACGTTATCTAAAAAACGCATCTTTGGATGATCAGCAAGTTCAACAGTAGCACTATTGGCTTCATGTTCTCTCACTGTAACTTTTTGTACCCAACACCTTCCGTCTGTAAGTTCACTTACAATCTCTTGTGCTTTGTCAAATGCCATTTCAGCAAAACGCTCACACCCTGTTGCTGAAACAACTCTTAAATCTATTAAATTTAAGTTTTGTAACATCAGGAATGTTTCCATTTCAGGATCGTCTTCGGCCGCTAGGTATGTGTGATCGAACGTGTCAGCCAACCATTGCTTCAAAGGTTTGAGGCCACCAAAGTCTACAATCCAGTTGCGTTCATCTAAAGACTCGCCACCAAATGTGAATTCAAACTGTAATGCGTAACCATGTATTAGGTTACAATGACTGTCTGCTCTCCACTGCCTAAATGCACAACTGTGACCAGTTGCGTGTGTATATGTTTTACCTGAATAAAATCTTTTTGTCATGTGTATGTGTACCTCTGTTAGATATACATTATATAAAATAATAGTTTGAAAGTCAAGTTTTTTTAAACAATTAAATTAGTTGTAGATTGCACATATGCTTTTTCTGTGCCTTCATTAGTTTTAACCATACTCATTACATGCGATGACTGAATGAAATGAGACTGATCTGGATCAACTGTGAGCATAAAAGGCATAAGACCGTAACCTTGCTGATTCACAGAAACAGTCATTGGTTTAGAAACCTTTACACCTGTGTCTTTTTCTTCTTCAAGTGTTCCTATGACTTCTTCACCAGTAATTAAGCGAATACTAACAACTTCACCTTTTTTGATTGGTTTTTGTAATAACATAAAATTTCCTTTGTGAATTCTATTTACAAAAACCAAACAAAAATTTTAATATTTTTTGGTTATTCTAAACCGGCTTCTTTAAGTGTCATCTTCACAACACCTTCTCTGATAAGTTTGCTTCTGTTAGCCATGTGTTTTGCTTGTACTTCTTCTTTGCTACCACCAAAATATGCTACAGCATGTCCTTCTTCTATAAGGATGTCTGTTGCTGGCCTCCAAGAATCAGTTTTACCACAATAAACATTAAAGTCACCAAGAACTCTACCAAACTTACCTCTCATGTCTTCGCCATCTTTATTGATTTGAGTTTTGAGGATTGGTCCTGATTTGCCACCTACTAATTCTTTTAGTCTTTTCTTTGCGGCTAAACCAAATTGTTTTTCTACTTTGTCTTTTGTTCTGCTTTCTGGTGTGTCTATGCCCATCATGCGAACTCTTTCATCTTTGAGAATTATCCCAAAACCTAGATCAATGTCTACATCCACTGTGTCACCATCGACAACTCGCAGAACTTTACATCTGTATTCGTACATGTGTTACTCCTATATTCCTCCTACGGAATTATAAGAGTATTTATCTTAATCGTTGCGTTTTAAGAATGTATGATTATGTAGTACGGCAGTTTGAGGATACACTGTTCCCCAATTGGGTTGGCTGATGTTGTGATTGTAATAATGAGTGGCACCACTAGTAGGATCTATGGTAATGCCTTTCATTGACAGCAGTGCAACCTGAACACTCTGTTTCCAGGCTTCCATGTTAGGACCAATTGGTTTGCCTCTTCGAGTACCTTCTTGATACACAACCTGAATGTCATCACCGGCACCATCACAATACCAACTGAACTGACACATGCCAATAATAGGTAATTGATTACCTTTCCAGTTAGTGTAGTATTTTGCTTGTTTGACAACATCACAAATGTTGTTGGGATATTTTTCGTGTTTAACACGATTTAGAGTAACATGAGCAACAGCACTTTTACCTGCTATTGTTTCACCTTTTGCTTCGTGATATACATTGGTTGCTAAACATAATGCTTGTTCAACATCAATGTTTACACCGTTTACATTGTAAGGAGCATAACTTACCATCATACTCAACAACACAGTTTTAATAGTCATAAGTTCCATATCCGATTCCTATTATATTGTATATTATAATAAAAAACAGTGTGTTTGTCAAGTATTTGTGTAAATTTATTTAGTAAATATTTAATGTTTGGGAAGAAAATATATTAAAGTTTTTATTACACCAAGCATTCATTTCGTTTACATCGGTTAGTTGTAACATCATATAATGTGCTATAAGTATGTCTTCTCTACGGATATTTACTTTTTCTATTTTGTTTGCATATTCATAATGTTCTAAAATTGTAGGGTGAAGATCTGGTGATCCGCCATGGGTATAAAGTGGGTTTCTACTACCCCATTCGTTAGGAATACTTACCAGGCTTTCAAGCATGGTTGGATATTTAAAATCAATATGTTCTGACACATAATTTAAATGTTCTAATTGCTGTTCACTTAGATCTTGATATTCTACAAAGTCTGAATTAAAAATATCATGCATTGCTGTGAACCAATAAAACAATTCATTTGCTTCTAAGTATTCTTTTAAGAATATAATATCATTTAAACTTTGCGTAAACATCCAGTCATTAGAAATTTTTGGATTTTCGTATTGGGAACCGTTGCATACCCAAACAGTTTTTCCATTGTGAATATCAATTTTATCATGCCTAAACAAAGAAGGTAACATGATAATAATTTTATCTAGTTCAGTAAAATTATATTTTCGATTTGCGTTAGCAACTTTGTGCAAAATTTGAGTTGTACCACCACCCTTTTGACCAAAGTTATATCCGTCATTTTTATAGCAAATCATGTCTGCCCAAGTAGGCCAAAAATACTGAGTGAAACTGCAACCAAAAGTAAAGATTCTACTTTGGGTCATGTTATATCTTTAAATGGGATCTTTGAAACTTTTTCCCATGCTTCATCGGGTGTATAATTCACATCCTCATAGCCGGGCATAGGATCTTTAACTTTGCGAATATTGGGCCAAACTTTGCTCATTTCTTTGTTAAAATCTAGCCAATGGTGTTCTTCTGGTGCCAGTTTTCTATCACTCACAATGGCATTTACTGGGCATTCTGGTTCACATATTGCACAATCAATACATACATCTGGGTCTATAACCAGTGTATTCTCACCCTCATAAAAACAATCTACAGGGCATACTTTAACACACGTGGTATGTTTACAGTCTACACATTCGCTTTTTACTACATATGTCAACGTTATCTCCTTTTATGACCTATTATTTAATAAAAAAACACCTTTTTGAGTAGTTTTTTTCGTAATCATGTAAATATTAGTAACTGATTGGTATTGAACCAGTTGACAAAAATGATTTTTCACCGCTCATTAAGATGTGATATATAGAAGAGGAACTCGGTGTTCCCCAATCAGTCAACTTACAAACTCCGGAGTTTTTGTTTGTAAAAATAATTCATACAGTTGCTGGCTGGCCAAGTTCTTAGCCTTAGCCTCGCATTGTATATCAAACTTATCTATAAAACTTAAAGCCCATAAATTTGCATCTACATTAGGGTAGTAGTCTGAATGTGCTCTTAGTTTTTGTTTCTTATGACCCGCTTCAAGAAGTCCCACGATATCATGCAAGCCAACATGGGTATCGTTACCAGCAGGTAAATGCTCGTCGCGACTGTAACTGTAATGCATAGCAGGGCGAACTCCACGCCAACTGTCGATAACCGCTTTAACTCTGTCATCCTCGGGTTGTATGTATTCTTCATCTCTGATCCAGTGGTGGTGTATGTCTAGCACCAGTGCCACATGCTCCTTTAGTTTGAGAGACTCGTCTAACCCCCAACACATCTCATCGTTTTCTATAGTAATAGTATTTAGTGCTTCAGGCGATAGTTTAGGCAACACTTTAATAATGCCTTCTGCCCCTTGCTTGCCTGAAATATGCACATTGATCTTCATGTCCTGAAACTGTTTACCGTAGCCCATCCAACGAGCCATGTTCACATGATATTCAAACTCATCAATACTTCGTTCCACAATGTCTGGAGTAGCAGAAGCAAGAACACAAAACTGCCCGGGATGAAAAGAAAGCCTAACATCAAGAGACTTGGCCAGTTCTCCAACTTTGCCAAAACCCTTTTCAAGTTCTTTAACCACAGTAGGATCTTCCCACACATAACGCCATGTTGGTTCTGTAGCCATTGGGATTTGATTACTACCCAATCGAACCATTCTCCTGTTTTCGGGTAGGCCACCTACATATTTAACCAAATTGTACGCACTTTGCATATTATGTGTAACTATATCTAACATGCGTTGTTCAGCCACAGCCTTGTCTTGCCTGTTCATCCAGGCCACAGTGGTCTGCTTCTCCGTGAAGTTTTGCTGAATTTCTTTTAGTATTTTAGGCTTCTGCGTTTGATCAGGATCTAGATACTTGCAACAAAAGCCAATACGTTGTATAGTGTTATCAAACATACGAGTATTATATACTAGTTGGATACCAATGTCAATAAATAATTGTATGAATTTTGATTATATTATTGCATCAGGTGATAGTTTTACAGAAGGCTCTAAAACAACTTTGGGTATACACCAATCACAAACATGGCCGGGCTTATTAGGAAAAGAACTTAATATACCATGGGCTAACTTAGCCAAAGGAGGTGCAAGTAATTTCGATATAGCAATTCAACCTGTACAGAAAATACATGAATGGTGCACACAAAATCCAGGTGAAAAACCTTTGCTGATTTTTGGATTCACAATAGATGATAGAATTCCATATTTTGATTACGAAGAAGGAATGGTAAAAAGTTTTTACACAATACTTCCAGAGTTGATCGAAGAAACAGTAGTATCTCCTACACTAAAAGAAAGACTTTTAATTGATATGAAATCAGGATCCGATACTGATGAATGTTTTAATCAAAAAATAAATATTGAAAAAATAGATAACAAGAGTAAAGACCCAGATCTAGACGGTTTTATGATGCAAACATATAATGCAATTAAAATTGCCAATAACTATGCAAACATTTTTAAAGGTGCAACTGTTTTATGGGGATTTATACATGCATACAATGCTACAGGTGATGTAACACTTAGACATTGTGTTCGTACTAATACCAAATATAAAATAAAATGGCCTCATTGGGACACATGTTTTAACAGATTCATAGACAATAAACCTTTACAATCTTTATCGTTTGATTCAACACATTGGGTATCATCCGAAGATTGTCATCCTAATCAAAAAGGAATAGAAGTGTACAAAAATTTTTTTAAAGATATTATTACACAAGAATATGATAAATAATGTTGTAGTTTAAACCTACATTATCGATAATGGAGTAACCAACATGGCAGAAATAAACAATTTCTCGTTAAAAGGACTAGCCAATCTTGTACAATTTGGCAAACGTGGTCTTAAAATTTTAACGGACACTACAGACGATTATTTCAGTTTTACTGACAATGATGGTACAACTCTAGTTGAAGTACGTGGTGCTAATGCCACCGTTGCAAATGCATTCCTAACCAAAGGTCAATTTGATGCGGCGACTAATGCTGTAGCACAATATGTGAGTACAGAAGTGCAATACAACACAGGAACAACCACATTGTTTGAAATACCTGGTAATTCATTAGTGTACAGTGTTACTGTAGACGTTGCAAGTCCTTGGGTAAGTGCTAACTCTAGCACTTCTATTAAAGTTGGAGACGGCAGTGATGACGACAGATTGTTTACTGCTGACGATGCAGACATGACTCAAACTTTCCAGTTCCACAGTAATTACCAAGAAATTTACAGTTCTAATGCTAACATAGTATGTACTGTAGATGCAGGTAGTGCTTCTGGTGGTTCAGCAACAGTAACAGTGTTAGTTGTAACTGAGAACCTAACTGTTAAAGATTATGGTTCAATTGCTGACTTAGGTAGTGTATAACAACTAGATTAGTGTTAAAATTTAAAACCCCCGTAAGGGGGTTTTTTTATGGTTGACATAACCTCTTGATTTTGCTATAATATAAGATTGATATACAAATCATAGGAGGTATTTTCATGAATAGTATATTTACATTAGCCCAAGACTTTGTTAAGGGCGTATCAGCAATCTTAGTAGGTTTACTAGGATTAGGAATCGTAGCACAATTAGTGTTTGGTTCCACTTTTATAATCGGTGATGTAGTTGCAAATATTACTAACCTAGTTACTACTTTAGGTAACAGTGGATTAGTAGGTTTAATCGTTGCAATTATTGTAATTGGTTTATTGTCAGATAATAAGTAATTATTGCTGATGGTCAAAAATAGGGCGAATTTGATTCGCCCTTTTTTTGTGGTTGTGATAAATACAAGTAATATGTTTTTTAGAAAGGATAAAAAAATGGATCGTAAAGCAGTATTTGAGCAATTAAAAATTGATGAAGGAGTAGTAAATGAAGTTTACCTCGACCACCTCGGACTACCAACATTCGGAGTTGGACATTTGGTCATTGAGGGGGATCCAGAACATGGTCAACCAGTTGGGACTGCCGTATCTGAAGAGCGAGTGGCAGAAGTCTTTGAACGTGACCTTGACACCGCAATTAGTGAGTGTGTTGCTCTATACGGAGATCAGTTTAATGCGTGGCCAGGAGAAGTACAAGAAGTACTTGTGAACATGATGTTCAACATGGGTCGTACACGTTTAGGCGGATTTAAGAATTTCCGCAAAGCATTAGAAGAATGTGATTGGAAACGTGCAGGCGTTGAAGGTAGAGATTCAAAATGGTATCGTCAAGTTACTAATCGTGCCGAACGTTTAATGAAGAGATTAGAGGAAGTATAATGATCATTTCAGAAATAAGTAACTTCAAAAAAGATCAACTTGGTAAAACAGGCGAACAACCTACACAAGAAGGCATGTTTGATAAAATTAAAAAAGCAGTAGATGACGTAAAAAATTTCCATAAAACAGATGCCGCAAAAAAAATAAAAAAGGATCATGAAAAAAGAGTTCAAAAAGGTAAAGAAATTATAGATGCTCCTAACCTTAGAAAACGAATACAAGGCTTACAACAAAACGAAGCAGAACAAGCAAAAGCATCTGATCCTAAACCTAAATTGATCAAACCAAGCAAAGGTGGAGAAAGTCCTCATCCTATGAGAGGCAAACTGGTTGGTGAAGCAGTACCATATAGCAAAAGTGTTCAAAAAGATTTAGACGACAGAATTTGGAATGCAAAACCTCCAGTTAAAAAAGATAAAAATAAAGCATCTGACGATGTTGAACGTGAAAGACGTTGGAAAAACACTGTGAAAACAAAAGCGGAAGAGGATGTAACCCGAGGCAACTTTGGTGGAGTTATATATCCTCGACTACCACATGAAGAAGTATTAGATGCTATCAGTTCATGGGAATACGGTGACACACCTATCGAACTCAGTAATGGTTATGTTATAAATGCCAGAGAAGAAGGCTATAACGATGACGACAATGCTTGGGTATTATTAGATCCACAGGGCAAAATAGTTGATGCTGGTGAAGGTTCTATAGAAGATGTGATGCAAGACTTTACACCAATATCAATAGAAGAAGGCAAAAGCCCACATAAGAAAGGTTCTACAAAATACAAAAAGCACATGGCGGCTATGCATGCTGGCATAAATGAAGGACCACTAGTATTAAATCGTGAGTCTGATTTAAGAGGTATGTTAAACACATTGCTAAAAAGTTGGCTTTCAAAGGGAGACAAAAGCGATGATGAATATGCAGAACTACTTAAGGCATTAGGTTATCGAATGGTAAAAGACGGTCAACGCACAACATTAGTGAAAGAAACAGAAGAACCAAAAGCAGATACTTCAGCAAGAGCAAAACTGGATCACAGTTTGAGAGCTCAAGGTCACAAAGTTGAAAAAGACAAAAAGAAAGAATTAAAAAAAGGTACTGTTAAACATAAAAGCAACCTTTATGATAACCTCATTTCATTAGAGAAATAAATGGAAATTCTAGAAAGACTAGTCAGCGATAGATTGTGGATTTATACTGCAATCTTAGGAGCAGTGTTTAGTGCTGGCTTTCTGTTTTGGTTTAGAGATACCAAAATGGCAACTTGGGCAGTAAGCAAGTTTGACGCAACACTGGAATATCTAGCAATACGTTGGGGATGGACTTGGTTACAAAACGATCCAGATGCTTGGCGTAAAAAATATCCTAAAATAACAGCAAAAATAGATGAACTAGAAGAACGTTTAGCAGTTCTTGAAAAAGGAGACACAGACAAAAATGGCTAAGAGTGCAGGACAAATGAAATCAACTCATGTGGCAATAGTGAAATCAACGTCACAAGGGCAAGGCGGTAGAGGTAGAAGTACAAAAATTTCTTTGTCTACTATGAACAAACACAAAAAAAGATCACACAAAAAATACAGAGGACAAGGGAGATAATATGCCAGTAAAATTTTCACCATCAACAAGAAAGTTTCTCAAAGGTAAAGGCAAAACTTTTGAGTACGATCACGATTATATCAAACATAAAACAAAACAGGAACTTATAGATTATTTAAACACCGGTCAAAAACCAAAAGTAAAACGCAAGTGCAGACTCGAATTAGACAGACGCGGTATTAAGTTAGTTTGGGTTCCTAAAGTAGATGAAAGTTGACGAACCTTACTACAGTGAACTAGATATTAAAAATCCTGTAGTAATTGATATTTTAAACAAATCAGCAGAACTTGGATTTTTCACAGTAGAATCTGAAATCAAATATGATTCAGTAGACTGGGAAAAAGAGTCTGACGACCATACAGCCATAGAAAATTTATCATCTTTTAAAGACAGAGGGCCAAATGGTAAAGAACTCGATGGAAAAATAAAATATAAAAGAAATTGTTTTGCTGATACTACTCCTGGTGGAGCATACTTTTTTGAAAAAATGTTACCTTTGTTAAAATGTCCTTCAACGCCTAAATCTAGTATGTATAATCCCAAAGGACATTTAGGATGGCATAAAGATGCAGATTACGGAGTATATGTAATCATGTTTAGTTTTTGTGTTGATAATCCAAATGGTTTTTTTAGATGGGAAGATGCTAAAACAGGAGAAATACATACTACCACAGATAAGCCTGGTTGGTTTTGTAAAACAATGGTATCACTAGACGATACCCATTCAGAATGGCATGCATGCAAAACTACTACTCCAAAGTGTTCTCTTGTAATAATATATCCTAATTACAACGACTTTTTATTCGGCAAAAACTTTATTCAATCTGATAAATAGTAGTAACATTGAGGAAGTTAGTATGAGATTTAATCAAATTACAGAAGGTTACAGCGACGATCCTGCCGCAGATCCTAAAGTAGTTGCTAAATTTGCTGACGTTGATCCTAAACTAAGAAGTTACTATATAAAAAAGTGGGCCGATGAAAAAAGTATTGACAGCGACGATGCTATGTTCATGGCAGGCTATGTACAAGATGGTTATATAGGCGCTGGTGCATGGAATTGGCGTTATGTTGGCTTAGAAGAAGACAAGCAACGTTTAGATCCTAAGTGCTGGAAAGGCTACAAAAAGCAAGGCACCAAAATGAAAGGTGGCGTTAGAGTCAACAACTGTGTAAAAGAAGCAAAACAAGCCTTGGCAAGACACGTCAAAGAGGGTGTACCTCTACCAGACAGTCTGTTCAGATATCAAAGCGA
>Ga0075481_10000499_pt1 | contig 14664 bp, 4 predicted proteins | sample DEB08_DNA_11_FD_76337 | JGI IMG/M metagenome (GOLD analysis project Ga0075481, IMG submission 76337) | Aqueous microbial communities from the Delaware River and Bay under freshwater to marine salinity gradient to study organic matter... | ecosystem: Environmental > Aquatic > Marine > Coastal ... | reverse complement strand
TTCAATTCCTGCTGGAGTAACAGTAACTGCTATCAATGATTTAGATAATGAGATTACTTTATCAGAAGAGGCAACTTTAGCGGGAACTGTTACATTATCATTCTCCCCTCCATGGGGAATCCCTACAACTCCATTAGAATATACTGTTAGTGCTATCGGAGCTGTAGATACCGTCGTTGTTAACAACGGTGGCAACGGATACAGTAAAGGCGATTTTATTTCTGTAGATCCTACAAACTTAGTACAACCAATAGAATTTACTGTAACCAACCAATCCTATCAAAACTTAACTTTTACAAATACAATTCCAGCTGGATTTATTGTTGCTGGAAATACTTTAGTGTATGATGATGGTCTAACTTCTAACACTGGAACTGTTATTTCTGTAGAGACATCTGGCGGAAATATTTCTTCGATATTAGTAGAATCTCTTGGAGTATCATCTGAAGATGATATTACTAAGCAAGGCGACGCCACAACATTAACTATTGATACTGCTTCAGATCAGAATAGATGGTATATTGATGGATCATTATCTCCAAACTTGACTCTTTATGTTGGTAGCACTTACAAATTTGATACTTCAGATTCTAGTAATGATGGACATGGATTTGCTTTAAGTAAATTCGATGGAGGGTCTTATAATGTAGTTGAAAATATTTCAACAACTTTATCAGCTACTAGCACGACAATTTTAGTTGCTGATACTACTGGTATTTTACCAGGCATGGAAGTTCAAGCTTCTGGAGACGGAACTTTAGCACTGTCCACATTGGTGGAATCTGTAGATAGTGCTACTCAAATAACTCTTTCGGAAAATCCATCAGGATCTGGCACAGCATCTCTAACGTTTAGAGGAACACAGTATACTGATGGTGTTACAAATCCTGGTGATGGATTACTTATCAAAGTTACCGATGATACCCCCACGTTATATTATTATTGTACTTCTGGAGGATCTGATCATGCTGATGAAGGATCTGGAGCAGTAATTACTATCGATCCAAACAACCCAATTTCATTTGGTTCTGGATTAGAAATTACTCTAACAAATATTGCTGAACAGGATGTAATCATTTTAGATGTCTTGGAGGGAAAAGTAATTACACAACAGTTGGAGGCAGAAGAAGGGGTTATTGAAGATCTTACTGTTAATACTATACTCTCAACAAAAACTGCTAGTGTACAGCAAAAAGTTATCACAAGCGAAATTGAGTCTGCTAGCACTCTAGTTTTAGATTCCCCAAGTCTTAGTATCGAAGGATCAGTAGCGGTTGGTAACAATCTACTAACTATTGATAATACTAACGGCAACTTGATCACTCAAGGAAATGTTAGAGCAAACTCTGGAATAAACATTAATAATATCCTTACCATTAGTGATAATGAAATGGTCACTACAGGAACCAATGATATTGTGATGATTCCTGCTCTGAATCGAGTTGCTAAAGTAGATACGAGTACAGCTTTTGTCATTCCAACGGGCAATACTGGTCAACGTCCTATTTCTCCTATTGCTCAAGATGGTGCTATTAGATTCAACAGCGAGACAAATCAATATGAAGGTTATAGCGAAACTAATGCCCAGTGGTCTTCTTTGGGTGGTGTTAGGGACCTAGATGGTAATACTACTATTCTCGCTGAAGAGACTGTGGGTGCTAATGACAACACCTTATGGTTCATTAATGATAACATCAATACCATTAAAGTTTCTCCAAACTACTTAGAGTTTGTCAACGTAAAAAGAGTAAAATCTCCAAATATTAGCGCCCCTTCATATATTACCTGGGCTGCTCAAGCACCTGTTGCTTTGGGTGATTTTATTAAGCACGAGAATAATATCTACGAAGTAACAACAGTTAATAACCCTGGAGGCACTAACTTACTTGCCACCTCTGGATTGGAACCCACTCATAAAAGTGGTGATGCCACCAATGGCGATGTAATTTTAACTTGGTATATTTCTGCTGTTAGTGCTCTAACTTTTGAGGAGATTTCTGAAGTCAAAATTGATCCTAAAGGATTTACTTCTTTATCAATTAACAATCAGTTAAAACTGTCAAATAATATTATTTCATCTATCACCAGTGATATTCTCGTAAAACCTGTCGGAAGTCAAAAAGTTAAAATTGATTGCCAATCGTCACTTGTACTTCCTGTTGGAGATAACAATTCTAAAGGTAATCCTGCTCAAGGTTCTGTTAGATATAACACTGATGATCAACAGTTTGAAGGATTTAATGGCGCTCAATGGGGTGGTCTTGGCGGTGTCAAAGATATTGATCAAGATACTTATATTATTCCAGAAACAGCTCCAAACTTAGATGAAGATATTTTATATTTTTATAATGCTAACAACAACACCATTCGACTGTCTACGACGGCATTAACATTAGACACGATCGATACCTTTAATTCGGTCAGTGAAGTTATGAATCTTGATGCCGAAACATTAGGAATCAGTAATTTATCTTTAAATATCGACCACACAGTTGCTGACACTACATTCATATATTCTACAAAAGATAAGATTGATATTGGTCTTTCATCTGGTCTCAACAATGATCATTTATTACGTCTAACAAATACAGGCGATATTATTTTTAACTTAGGATTTACAACAGGAACTCCAGATAATATTACTCTTTTAGATGACGAATTAACAAATCTTGATCTCAATCATTTTAGACTCAATACTTCTAGACTTTCTTTAACTCGTCAGTCTGGTGCTTCTGGTAATGCTCTTTTATATAATTTATCCACAGAGTCTTCTGGTAAAGTTTTAGTTACGGCAGTCAATACTACTACTGGTAACAAAGAAATTGTAGAATATAATGTAATTGATGATGGAACCAATCTTTTCTATACGGAAATTAATAATATTAAATCTGGAGCTGAGATTATCTCAGCATCTTTTGATGTTGATGGTTTAAATAACGCCAGAATTACAGTTACTTTAGACCCTGCTTTGGGATTAAATGATAATGTTGAAATCACATTTGTAAAAACCATCACCAAGAGGTAAACAATAAATGGCATCAAATTTAAAAGCCCTAGATTCTGTGGGGGGATTTTCTGTAGAAAATGTTACTCTAATCAATGAAACAAAAGATCTTGTTAATGTCAACTCTTTAGAAATTAAAAATCTTAATTTTAGTGATTCTTACACTTCAACATATGTTCTTAGAGGAAACACAACGGATGTACTATCTTTAGACGATACAGGAACTCAGATTTCTGTTCCATCTAGTAGTGTCAATTTTATTACAGCACATATCATTGGCGTCAATAATCTCGGAACTGGTCATTTATCAAAAAAAATTGAATCGGTGCTATTTGTTAGTAGCACTGGGTCTCCTAACGAACTTTCTAATTTAATTACCATCATTAAAGATACTGTTCCTTCGGGAGAAACATGGACAACTGAATTATTTGATACAGGAGCTTTAAACAGATTTAGCTACTCTGTAGCAAAGCAAGGCGGCACACCAGGACAAACTATTAAGTGGGTTGCTTCCGTTCAAGTTGTTAGTATTGACTGGACTTGATGCTAAATAGATAAGAGAATAAAACCATCGGTTGACTGGGTAGTAACATGAGTTTTCAGTTTAATTCTGACAGAGAACAAATTAGAGGCGTCGATTCCACTATCGTCGGTTCTAATTCGGTACGTATCAGGGCAGGTGGCGGATCGAATGAACGTGAAATCATTCAAGCAGTTATCGATTCTGGCACAAACTTACCACGTGTAGGTATCAACAGAACTGGAAGACGTGTTGAAAGAATCGACGTTTTATCTCCAGGTACTGGATACACCGATACTCCAACTATTAATTTCTCTGCTCCAACACTGCCTGGAGGAATCACACCAGTTGCCACTGCTGATACTGATAGTTCTGGTAGAATTATTGCCATTCTTATTGATAACCCTGGTGATGGATATGAAATTCCACCGACAGTAACAATTGAAGGTGGAAACGGTTTTGGTGGTGCTGCCGAAGCATTTCTAGATACCATTGATTTTGAGCTTGATATTAATGGTGCTATTAGAACATCTACTTCTATTATTTCTGATACAGCAAATATCCTAAACCTGGATATTGATAACTTAGTTACTCCAGATATTAAGATTCGAGCTCCCCACCTCAAAGTATTTTTGAATGGTGTTGGCGTACCATTTCCCGACCAAGCCGAACCTATTCAAGTCAATGAGTATTTTTTCTATAACAAGAACGTATATCAAGCACTTAATACTGGTGTTTGTGATATTCTTCCCCCCACACATGAAGATGGAACGGAACTAAATGGCACAGTTTTGTTCAAACATATTGGTTATCGAGTAGATGCTCCTAACGATAAATTTTATGGTGAAGGTGGAGACTCTGGTATTTTCCCACGTTCGATTACACCTCTTCTTGGTGACAGATCCGATAAGATTGCTACTACCGAATATGTTCTAAACCTAGCAACAAACGACGTTGGTGGTCGTATCTATGTTTCCGAACAAATTGGTGATGATGATAATGATGGTCGTTCACCAGTTAACCCAGTTAGAACAATCAAGAAAGCCTGCCAATTAGCATGGCAGACTCCAGGGGTTAAAGAATCTATTATTATTGCTGGTGGAGAATATTTAGAAGATAACCCAATTTCAATTCCCCCTGACGCGTCAGTTGTTGGTGACAACCTTCGTCTGGTTATTATTAGACCGAATAATCCTGGTAAACACATCTTTAAATTTGGTGATAAAAACTATGTTATTGGTGTAACTTATCAAGATAAAGTTAACTCTGCTGGACAGTCTGTCGGCACGTGGGACTTTGCTATGGTCTTTGACGACAAGCAAAGAGTTACTTATGACGCTAGTGCTAACGGAGACTTTGGAACTAGTTTTCCAGTAGGACATCAATTCTTCGGACCACAAAAATATAAAGCATCATTTACTTTCAATACTGGTGGAAATAGTCTAGTCGCTGGTTCTATTGCTAGAGGTGCTACTACTGGTGTTGTTGCTAGAATTAATGAAGTAGAATTCGACATTACGGATCCTGCGGATCAAAACGCGTTTTCTACTGGCAACATTGCTAATATTGTTGGAATTTCTGGTACTTTCCAGTCATCAGAAAGCTTTACATATGGAGGTGCTGGAACCTTAAGATGGGATGGCGGACAAGTATACCAATTAGGAGATCTAGTTTGGAATATTAATAGTGTTTATGAAGTTACTACTGCTGGTACATCTGGTACAGTTGGTCCTACTCACACCGATCCCCTGACTCCCGAAAGTGATGATGGCGGTCAAGTATTTTACACCTTCATTAGAGATGCTTATGAATTCAATGCTAATAATGTAACGTCAACTAGAGCAGAGGGTGAAGTTGTATTTGAAGGACGTGATCTCGCTGTTCAGCGAGTAGAAGAAGTTCCTGTCGTATTAATTGATTTCTCGTTACAAGGAACTTGGACTGATGGTTTCCAGAGTGATCTTTATGGTAGTGCCGAAGATTTGGGTGGAGTTGTATTCTACACAAACTTACTTGAAGGTGCTAGTAATGTTCACGATTTTAAGGAAGGTGAAGAAATTGAAATTACTGGAATGCCAACCGATCTGAATTTCTTAAATGGAAAACAGAGAATTTATAAAGTAATTGAAGACGCTGATGGTAGAGCAAGAAGATTTGTAATTCCTAAAAAAATCGATCCTGCTTTAGGATATAATACTCAATCAGAATGGAACCCAGAAACAAATGGTGCTGTTATTAGCGTAAAATCTGTTTCTAAATCAGTAACTTTATCTTTACTCAACTCTCCAAACAAGTTCCCTGTTTCTCAACCTGTAGCAAGAAGATATCAGGACGCTTGTTTACAAATTAGAAATAATATTGATTTTATTGCCGACGAAGTTGTTGGTAAAATTAATGACGAATTTAAGAAAGAGTATTTTGCTGTATATGATACAACATCTCTAAACTTTAAAATTTATCTAGGAACTTCTAGATTTGCCCATACTTATGTTAGTGGTGGCACAGTAACATTTGGTGGAGTTACGGTAAATGTTACTGATTTTATTTACGATCATAATGTTACTGGTGAAGCAACTATTACTGTTGATAGTCCTCACGGGGCAAGTGATGATGACACTGTTAGACTTGATGGTATTATCGTCCAGTGTACGATTGACGGAGTAGTAACTCAGAAAGCTTATCCAAGTTTTAATATTCCTGTAAGTGATGCTAAATGTCGTAGAGATGTCGGACACTTCCTCAATGCTGTCATTCGAGATTTAGAATTTGGTAGCAACTACAATATTATTAATGCTGCTCTCAAATATGTTGACGCTGGTCAAATTGAATATGTTGATTATGAAATTATTCAAACAGTAAGAGCGATTGAATATGCTAGAGAGTTAGCAATTTACGCCATGAGAAAGTGGCGTACTGGAGATGGTTTAACAGGTCCTGTATATAGTCCACAATACACTACATTAGATGCTTATATTGATCCATCAGTTATTGACGACACTACTGGATCCCCTGCTTGTGCTAACGTAGCAAATGCTATTAATACACTTTCTTATCTATTTGTTGATGTTCTTGCCAACCAAGCGAGTGGAACGTATCTAGATGCTGCGTATTTAATTGCCAGAAATAGAGATCACATTGCCGATGAAGCATATTTAAAAACAAAAAATCAGTATCCTTCGCTTGGTTTGGGTGATGTTGATGAAAGAAAGTGTCGTAGAGATATCAACTATATTATTAGCGGAGTTCTTAGAGACCTTGTACTTGGCGGAAACACTGGTTCTGTAAATGCTGCCGAGTTTTACTATACTGGAACTACGCTAACAGGTGTTCCTGCTAGTGAGTTAGGCGCTACTAGATATGCCTTCACCCAGGTTAGAGATTTATCAATTGCTGCTATGAGAAACTGGGTTTCTTCATCAGGTAATCCAGTTACAGCTACATATACAATTATTCCTCAGTTTACTGATAGTTCTATTCTTGCCGATCCCGCTGGAAACCCACTCTGTGCTAATGTAGAAGCATCTTTAACTACGTCATTTGGTTTGATTGATGGCATCTTGGAATATGCCGAGGACGCTCTTAGTCCCACAGCAATTCAACCTGGAACTACAAATAGAACTACTGGTACTGTATATGCTGGTGATGATGTTATTTCATATCCAGATAACGTTCTTCGTGATGCTTTAAACAATACAGTAACTATTCTTTCTGTATATGATGATCTTCCTATCATCTCAGCATCTCCATATACCCAAAACTCTTCTATCATTTCCAAAATTGGTGGTAGTGGTGCTCTAATTGATGGTTCCAAGGTTAAGAGTCCAAACTGTCCTTTTGCTGGTCTGACTGACGGTAGAGCAACTTATCCCAACCAGGGTAAATCGATGGTTGCTTCAGCATTCACGATTGTTTCTGAACAGAATGGTATTGGTTATAAGGTTATTGAAGATGGTTATACACAGTTGGTTTCGGTTTTCTGTATCTTCACGGTTGATGGTATTCTTTGTGAATCTGGTGGTTATGCTTCTGTTACCAACTCTGCTTCTAACTTTGGTCAATTTGCTCTAAGAGCAACTGGTTACAGAAAAGAACCTTATGAGTTTGATGCTGGTTATAGAACTTCTACGTCATATAACCGAGCTTTTATTGACGTTGTTTCCGAAAGTGTAACTGGAAATACAGAATTTACTATTGACAATATTGGTAGAGTTCCTCTTGAACATTATATTGTTAAAATTGATGGATACGACTCAGCTGAACTAGAAGATGAATATTTTATTGATAAAGTAGAACTTCTTAGAGAAGGTCCTCCATATAGAGCAAGAATTACTATTACCGATGGTTCTGGCGGCGGCGGTGCAGTCTTTAGAGACAAAACTACAGGTAACATTGTTTCTAATAGCACTCTTGCTACAAAACTAGTCGCTTTACACAGACCATCTATCTGTAACTCTTCTTCTCACACTTGGGAATTTGTCGGATCTGGTACTGACTACAACGCTCTGCCCGAAAATGGTGGTGTTAAGATTGATTCTAACGAACAGGTATCCGAAAACTATGGTAGAACATATGTCTCTGGTACGGACGAACTAGGCGACTTTAAGGTTGGTACATTTGCTAAGATTGAAAACAGAACTGGTAACATTACCTTCACTGGTACAGTTTCGATCTCAGAAGTTGAGTTCTTGAAACTGAGAGGCGGTGATGTTGTTGTTACTGGTTTCGACAACAGTAACACACTAGGTGGTTCTCAGTCTTCTGACTCCAAACTACCTACCCAGAAAGCAGTTAGAGACTACATTACTAACAACCTAGGTCAGTACATCAACAAGAATTATTCTACCAATGCTCTACCAAGAGCACTTGTTGAACTAAATGATAGTGGTAAGATTTCCGAATCTCAGCTACCACCAATCAGTCCAATTGAAGTCTATAGTGTAGATACTCAAGCAGAAAGACTAGCACTAGAAGGTGTCAATGCTGGCGACATCGTTATTGAAGATGGAACTCCATTCATCTTGAATACAGATAATGATTCTGTATTCTTGGCAATTGTTCCAGACACTACTCTACAGTTTACCGCTTTCGATGTATTTACTGGTTCTAACACTGGCGGTAAAATCCAGTTGACAGAATATAGACCAGGCGTTATTAGAGAGATTACTATTGATGATCCTGGTTCTGGATATAGCACAGCACCAGCAGTTATCATTAATGACAGTTCTTTAGGAACTTCGTTGGGACACGTTCCCGCTGCAGCAGAGGCTCAGGTTGTTAATGGAGAAATTGTTGCTATCATAATCCAAAGTTCTAATGGTTTAATTGGTGGTAAAGGTTATCTTGACGATGCTAATAACAAAGTTACTATCACTTTCAGTGGTGGTGGTGGATCAGGTGGTCAGGCAAGTGTCTTCTTGGAAAGCAGACTATATGGCGATATTGTTAATAATATTAAACCAGTTTCCAACGAGAATATCCAATCGAGTGACGTTCCTCCAGAAACTGTCAATATTAGTAGAGTTGTCAATACTTCTGGATCTAATAACGCTAACTGGACTTCCTTGAGCACCAGTACAGTTGATGCTGGAGATATTATTGGTATTATCCCAACTTCTAAGCTGGCAGCAGAAAATGAAGCAGCAAACTCTAATACTGCTCTGTTTGGCGACCAGTCATATAAGAAAGTTGTTAAATCTCTTAGATCTTCTGAAACTAGGTATTTTATCAAAACCGCTGATGTAAGTGGATCAGATACTCTACTATTCAATGCTTCCGATTCTAATGTAAGTAATCTTCTCATTGGTCACGGCATTGTTAATGTCAATGGTGTTCAAGCTGGAACAACAATTTCTCAAATTGCTGATATTACTGTCGGGCAAACAGTATACAAGAGAATCACTCTCAGTGATGGTCTAACTTCATCAGTTCCTGCCGACACTATCATTGAATTTACTAGACCAGCTTCCCCCGTTTTATTGGAGTCTCTAATTCCAACTGCCGATTTTGTCGAGAGTGTTCAGATTGAAGCGGGTGGTACAGGATTTACAAATGGAACATTTAATAATGTTCAAATTACCCCAACAAATGCTGGTCCAGACGCTGAAGGTTTACAACTTAAGTTTGTTATTGAGAACGGCACAGTAACTTCATGTACGGTCGATAATGGTGGTTCTGGATTTGAAAATGATTTCTTATTAACAGACCTACCAACAGAAACTATTGGTAGTGGATCTGGTCTAATTCTTCGTGTCAAAATTAACACCGAAGATAAACAACACAGTGATATCGGTATTGATATTGCTAGAGCAAATAATGACACCTTGAGTGATGAAGACTTTGGTAATGTCGGTGTTGTAAGATTTAGAAAATCTCAGTTTGATGTTGGTGCTAACGGTGCTGTTACACTATTCACTGGTATCGATAGTGGTCTTGATGCTGACTTGCTTGATGGTCAGCAAGGTACTTACTACAGAAATGCTGATAATATCAACGCTGGTATTCTAAAACCCGCTTTCTTATCATCAACCGAAACTTACAACATTAGTATTTCACAGTCTTCTGGCGAAACTGCTAAACTAACTTCTAAGACAGGACAACTACTAGCAGATTCTGCTGCTAGAGATTTTGTTTCTGGCGGATCTCTTGATGTAAGAAGAAACTCTACTAATGGTTTATTAGATCCAGAGTTTAAAGAAGCTATTGATCAACAAACTGGAGAGACTACTTTAGTATCTACAGCAAATGATTATAACACTGTCCTTTCAATTAGAGGTGGTGGTGATGATACATCCAACCCCTATGGCGGTGTTACACAACTAGGATTTACCGATGCTAACAATGTTTGGATTCGTGGGTCGAGTGGATCAGTTTCTACAACTGCTACTTTCAGTGCTTGGGCAAAACTATGGTCTTCTGGTAACGATTATTCAGCAGATCCAGCTGACTCAAGATCAATTGCTGGTCCAAATGCCTATCGCTTGAGAAACAGAACTGGTCAATGGTATCAGAATGCTTCTACCATGATTTATGGTAGTCTGCTAGATAACAGAATGCCGTCTTACCAGACTAGGAAGGATTTTAATACTAGAATCAGACTTCTACAAGATAGTGGAGCTGGTGTTAGATATAGTATTTACATCTTAAGAGTAAATGCTGCTATTGTTAATATCTTAGAAAATAATGCTCTCTTTACTCAGTCTCCATTTGTCGTAAAACTACTCGATGCTTTTGGTAATGATCCTGGTGAAATCAGCATCTCTAATATTAGAATTCTCAACAATGATGGATCTCCCGTCAACACAGCGTCATCAACCATTGATTACAATCAAGTATATGCTGTTGTAACAGGTACGTTAATTGTTGGTAGCTTTACTGGAGCTGTTGAAATTGGTGACAACACTGTTCAGATTCCTTTTGACGACTACACTATTTCCGAATATGATGGTAATGCTGATGGTATGCCTGACGGCAACATCGAAATTAGTCGTCTCGAAAGTGATAATGGAACTGCTAAGTTCTTCCTCGGTAGAGCAGATGGTGTTGCTAACAGTCAGACATCACCAACCATTTACTTTAGATCTTCTGAAAATGGCGGAACTGGAGACTTCTATACTGCTGCCATTCAAGCATCTGGTGGTACGGATGCTCTCGGTAGCGGCACCCTCAACGTTCTTGTTACGAGTCCAAATGAATTCAAAGTTGGTGGCAGCACGGTATGGAACGCTGGTAATGTAACATTCAACTCCACTAACACAGCATCTACTACAGATGCTCAAGGAAATATTACTGTTAAATCTGCCGTTTTTAGAGATGAAAATGGAGATTTTGCTGCTGGAACAATTACAGCAAGTTTAACTGGTCTCGCTTCTCTTAACTTACCTCTTGCTGGTGGAGCTCTAACTGGTCCCCTTACGATTGGTGATAGTAATAATGACCAATCATTAACTGTATATGGTCCAACCGATATCTTTGGAACTCTAGGCGTCGAAGAAGATTTAACTGTTGATGGCGGAACACTATTCGTTGATGCTAGCGAAAACAAAGTTGCTATTGGTGCCACAGGATTTACTACCGACAGTTCTGCTAAACTTCTTGTTGATTCTGGATCTGCTCTAGCAGGTTATATATCACTTACTGGAGGAGGTTCAAATATAGCTTCTGGATATAGACTATTCCACCAAGGTGGTGGTACTAGAACAGGAACTGGAGGTAATTGGCAGATAGGATTTGGTTGTGACCAAACAGATTGGGGAGCTGGACAAAATAGCCTTGGAGCATCTGAAGGTTTATACTTTACACACACAGAGTCTAGTACTACTGGTGTTCCATTAATTCTCAAGAGAAACAAAGATGTTATTGTTCCATTTAAGTTGGGTGTTGGAACAATTGCTCCAACGTTCACTCTGGAAGTTGAAGGTGACGCTAGAGTTAAAGATGCTATTACTATTGGTAGCACTGCCAATAACGACGGCGCGCCAATTTACTTCTTGGGAGCTACTGGTGGTTTAGTTGGCGGCACAACATCTTATCTAAGTAACTTCAGGGTTGGTAACCAATTAACTGGCGCTGATGTATTTGAAATTACTGCTGGCGATCATAGTGATCCTAATAATGAATGGAAATCAATTCCTGCTCTTGCCATTCAAGGAACAAACAATAGAGTTGCTATTAATAGCATAGATTTTGGTGGAACTGATCCAGAAGAAGTAGATGATAATGGAGATCCAATTGAAAGAGTTTATGCTCTCAATATTGGAGGTGACATTAATATCAATGGTTTTGTATTCCAGAATAATCAAGAGTTTGTAACATCTAGATGGACTGAAGCTCCCAACGAAACTGATATCTATAGAGGAACTAAGGTTGGTATTAACTTCCAAACTGCTAAGAACCCAGATTATGATCTTGAAGTTGATGGCACTATCGGAGTTTCTGGAGCGATCTATGCTAACGACGATCCTCTCTGGTTGGATACATACGGAATTATTAAGGTTAATAGAGGAACCCTAGATGAAGATGTTACTATTACCTCTGGTTTAAACGCTGTAAGTAATGGTCCTATCGTCATAAATAGTGGTACGATCACTGTAGATCCTGGTGCTACCTGGGTAATTACTTAAAAGAATTATGGCGTCAACTTCAAAGTTAACAGTAAATAATGTCGATTTATCCCAATCGCTAGTACTTCCTATACTAGAAACTACACCATCTGATGGTCAAACGGGAGAACTTGTTTTTGATCAAGATAGAGTAAAATTTAATGCTGATGGCAAATGGTATCACGTTAAAGATTCTGCTAAAATTGATGGATCTACTCCAGCGAAGGCTCTGGCAAGATCTACAGATTTATTACAAGTGTCACCAACAGCTGTCACTGGATGGTATTGGTTGCTTATTGCTCAAACTCCAAGAAAAGTTTGGATTGATTGTGACTATGATGGTGGCGGTTGGGTATTAGTAGCTAGTCATCCATTTAATGTTTCCATACCAAATAATCTGACATACGATCAAGCAGCACAGTCTACTTTATCTTTTGGTTCAACTACCGTTGGATCTGGAGATCCCAAGAGTTATGCTTATTGGATGGGTCTAGATGCTTGGAGTTCTATTGCTTCAGCAAACAATGCTGGAAGAAATGTAGTCGAATATGTTGCTGCGTCTCAAGTATCATTAGGTGCTACTAATGATCACACAAAGAGAGCAAGATGGAAATGGGATGGTTGGAATTCTGGATATTCTTGGAATAATGCTAACACATTCTCTTTAGAATTGGGTGGCAACAATCCTGGTCTTTGGAGTTATCATATTGCTAACGGATATAATTTTTCCACATTTGACAATGATCAAGATGTAAATAGTGGTAGTTGTCCATCATATTATAATAATGCTCCTTGGTGGTATGGATCGTGTTGGTCTGGCAGTGCTTGGGGTGGCAATGGAAATGGATATCAAAATGCTTGGTTCTGGGAAAGTGCGTCAAACGACTATCATAACTATGGAGCTCTTTACGTAAAATAATCATGGCATATTTAAATCGAGGACAAAAAAGACTGACCGATAGGTTAGTTATAACTAAAAAATTCAGCACTTCTAAAGATAATTCAGTAGAATTTCTTTTTGAATGGACTAATAAAGGTGGAAAAGTTTGTACAGAAAAAATGTTATTTGCTGTAAACGAAAATAATGAACTTCTATCACCATTTGATTTGAATGAATATATTGAACATAAAGAGCATTGTTGTATTCGGCGTGCTGAAACATTCACAATCCGTGAAATTAATTCATAAATACTAAAATAGGATAGTAATTTGCCATAATGTCTAATTTAAATTGTGGAAAACTAATCGCAACAGAAAGAATTAAGTTGCCTGTATACACCAATGCTACCAGACCTGCTGGTGCTCTTGGTGATTTAATTTTCAATAGTGACGAAGGAACAGTACAAATTTATAATGGAGTTGAATGGCAAGCTGCTGCTAAAACTAATTTTGAAATTTTTGGTGGCACACAGACTAATGCTGGTGGATATACAGTCCACACTTTTACTGGTGTAGACACCATGCAGGTAACTGGAAGTGGAACTATAGAATATTTAATTGTCGGTGGTGGCGGCGGTGGTGGTATGGACATGGGCGGCGGCGGTGGCGGCGGCGGTGTTGTTAGTGGATCCACAACTCTCCAAGAAGGAACATACCAAGTTCAAGTTGGTGGTGGAGGAGCAGGAGCTCCTGCTGGAAACAGTAATGGTCAACCCGCTAATCACCAATTTACTATTGGTGCCACCAATGGTGAAGATAGTCAATTTAATGGAATTATTGCTAAAGGTGGAGGCATCGGCGGTAGTTCTTATTATGCATATACTCCAGAATCTGCTGGTGGAACTGGTGGATGTGGAGGAGGAGCATCAGGATATAGTGATGGTGGATTTAGATCAGGTGGAGAAGGAACTCCATTACAAGGAGAGAAGGGTGGTCGTGGTGGTCCTCAATATTATTCTGGTGGCGGTGGTGGATCTGCCAGTGCGGGCGTCGATTCTACAGGGAAACCAAATGGTGGAGATGGAGTTTCTAGTGCCATCTTAGGAACCACATATTATTGGGCAGGTGGTGGCGGCGGATCTGCTTATTCAGCTGACGTTGGT